>CENL01014725.1_pt1 | contig 208450 bp, 179 predicted proteins | sample 530221 | NCBI WGS metagenome assembly CENL01 (sample SAMEA2619791, study PRJEB7988) | marine metagenome | isolation source: saline water (ENVO:00002010), including
CGGCAACCAATCACTTCAGCTGTTTGATCATTTCCTGGGCTTTGGCTTCGAAGAGGGCCTGCCATTCGGGGGCCAGCATGCAGTCGCTGTCTTCCTGGGCACCGCCGACGTTTTTCAGCTGCTCGGCGGTCGGGGCATAATAGTTGTAGCCGTTGGTGTAGCCGGCGACGAACGTGTTTTCGAACGGGGATTTCTTTTTGATGTTCAAGCCGATGTTGACGGTCAGCTCTGCGGGGAAGGTGATCATGCGGAAGTCGCCGACCTTGATGGCGAAGATTTCCGCATCGAGGGTTTTGCCGGCGGCCTGGTTACGGGTCTGATGTTTATTGAGCAGCGCCAGGTTGGCTTTGTTGCGGGTCATCTTTTCCATCTTGTAGACGTTGTTGATGTAGCGTTCCATGTTCGCGCGGTTCTCTGCGTCGAGCTTGGCCAGACCGTCGCGGCCCAGTTTCTTTTCCAGCAGATAACGGTGTGAATAGTACGAAGGGTGTTCGTCGTAGAGTTTGTATTTGACGATCAGAGGCAGAAACGTTTTGAGATTCAAGCTGGTTCCCTGCAGTGAATTCAGCAGCTGTTCCTGTTCTTTTTTGAGTGACTCAATCCGCGTGGCATTGTTGGATCGGGGAAGCGTCAATGTTTCATTCAAGACGGTCAGGTCACTGTTGTCGGTGCATTTGATCTTGCGGATTGCTTTGAGTGTGCTGAGCCCCAGCAGGTTGCCCAGGGTTTCCGCATCGCGGGGATTGTCGACGTCTTTGTATTGCGCGGGGTTGATATCGCCGCCACAACCCTGCACGAACAAAGCGATCGTACCATCACTGAGGTTGTCTTCGATCACCTGTGAGGCGAAGCCGCTCATGTCGGCGGTGTTGCCTTTGCTGGGAACGCCTTGAATTGGATGGACGGCGAAGTTATACACGACGGCGAGTGTCTCGCCATTTTTCTTTTCGAGTTTCAGGATACCAATTTCGGGATCGATGGGGCCGATTTTCGCGACCTCTTCATCGGGAGGAAGTGCGTACGCATGGCGGACGTCGGCTTCTTTGCCGTTTTTGAGGAACAGCCGCCGGTTTTCCATTACGCGGTCTTCGTGACCGGTGCCGACACCGACGTTGACGGGAACCAGGTTTTTCGCGGCGTCTTTGATGGCTTTGATCGTGCGTTCTTCGACGTCAGCACAGACGATACCGTGACAGTGACTGGCGTTGATCATGATGTTTTTGGGTTTGATGTTCAGGTCTTTTTCAATCTGCGCCCGCACATTGCCCAGGTACTCGTTGGTGATGGAACCGATCTCGCCAATCGCGACAGCATCCACCGTCACGATGGCAGCGGTATTGTCGCCATCCTTGATGACCAGTGCTTTCACATACAGGGGGTCATTGACGGGCACATTGCGATTGGTGATGTCCACTTTGGCGGCGCCCGCCATCAGATCGCCGGCGGCAGCAAGAGCCGGGGTGAGCAGGCTGATCAGAGAGAGCAGGAGCAGACTGACAGTCAGTCTGCTTGAGTGGAGAGATACAAGGGGGCGAGCGATTTTGTGAATGCGGTGCATGGTGTCCTGTTTTCTGAAACGGGTAGTAGTCAATCTAAATCAGATCAGTCAGAGACGGGAAAAGCGACTCCAGTTCCATCCAGTTTAACTGGAGTATTTACTGAGCGGGACCCGTTCTTTGAGAATATTGGAGAGAAAGAGAAATCTCTGATCTCCAGGCTGCGGGAGTTGGCTATTTCAAATCGAAGTCGTGGCTGCTTTCACCTTCAGAGACATCTGCTTTGAGATCGGTTGTGGAAGAACCAAGATATTTTTTCGGGACCTGTGACAGGCCTTTATTGCTTTGTGCCTGGGCGGGAGTGAATTCACTGGGCATAGAGATAAATACACTGTAGGAACCCGCGGGAATCGGTCCGTCCAGGGTGAAAGAGCCCTCTTCCGTCAGATCGCCGCCGGCACTGGCGCCCAGTTGCTCGGAAATAAAATTCACGCGGCAATTGCTCAGTGGCTGACCTTTGAGGGTGACGGTTCCGCTGACCGTTCCCATCGGTTTGGAGGCCACCGTTGTGCCACCACAGCCGGTCAACAGTGTTACTGTCAGCACCGCGAGACAGCAGAGGGCACTGTTACGGAGTTGGAGAAAAGTTTTGAAGGAAGCAGGTATTAAAGTCAGCATGCGGAAGTCTCCCGGTTTTTCGTGATCAGACATCACATTGAATATGAACGTCAGGTTCTGGAGTACACACAGCCAGCAGTTGACCGGCTGTGTGTTTCCATTCGTTAATTAAACGGGAATTAAAATTCGCCGAGCACTTTTCCGTCCTGGATGGCGCCCAGCGCCAGCAGGGTGTTGAAGTCGATATTATCCGAAAGGAAGCGGACGGCTCCATCAGCCAGCAGGGCATGAACGCCCCCGACATGGAAAGATGTGAGCGGACCATTGTTGAATCCTGCGCCCGTGTATGCGGGTTTGGTTTTGGGATTGGGTGAATAACGAATGGTGACAACGCCTCCTCCGCCATAGCCCGATCCACCACTGGTGGAGACGCCGCGATGCCCCGACCAGCCGCCTGAAAGATTTTTTCGGTAATCGACATTGGCGATGAGGCCGGAATCTTCACCGACCATGATGGTGTTGGAAGTTCCGTCGGTGCAGTCACGCATCAGAACCGATTTGCCGATCTGCAGCATTCCGTTTTGTGCCATCACACCATAATACGTGTTGTCGACGGCATTCGTGTTGAAGGGTGCGGCTGCCGTGTAAGCGCCTGCGATGCCTACGTAGTCCATCGTCATACCCAGGTCTCCATTAGACTGACCGGGAGAAATACCGTTGGCGGTTCCGGCAAAAAACGGATCTGTAACACTGGAGGGACATTTAAAGGGGGTGACCAGTGCGTTATTCAAAGCTTCATTCGAGCCGGCGCCGGTTCCGTATCCGCCATCACCGGTCCAGCCATTGTAAGTGTTGTAGCCGCGTCCGTTTGCCGGAGTCTGTGTCAGGCTGTTATAGAGATTGGCCTGATCCATGTAAGGCAGGATCGACACGCGCCAGTTGGCCTGGTAGATGGGGACCTGGGCACCGATGGGAAACGTACGGAAAGCGTCATGGTAATTATGAAACGCCAGTCCAACTTGTTTCAGATTGTTTTTGCAGGCACTGCGACGAGCTGCTTCACGTGCCTGTTGGACTGCCGGCAGTAGTAAGGCAATGAGGATGGCTATGATGGCAATCACCACCAGTAATTCGATCAGGGTAAATGCTTTTCGTTTCACGAGACCACGTCCTTTTCTAAAATTTATAAACCAAATCAGCTGGTTAAAAAATGAACATTCAGGTTATCGTAGAGCGCAGAATTACAAGTAGCCGACGGGCAAACTCGTGTAGTAACAGGTTTGATGAACTCCGGGCCTGGCAGGGGCCCATGCAGAGGGGTTGAGACTGACTTCGAGTCAGAATCACAGTCAAGGCGGCAGGACGCCTGCAGGAAACGTGAAAATTTCAGTAGTCATTCCACTTTACACTGAGATCAGTCATTGAACATGTCTTATCAGACAGAAAGATTTCACTATCGGACATGTTTGAACAATCAAAAAAGATTGGTCTATCTTATTTGAGGACAGTCGTTTATGGTTTTGTTAGCTTTATTGTGATAATTAACCTGTTGAGGGGTGTTCCATGTAGGTTATAATCAGGTCCCCTGCTCTGGCTGTGAAATCGGAATACACGGCTGGAACAAGTCCTGCCAGGTAATGAAACGCGTTCGCATCCCAAGATCGATCAAATCAAGCCGGGCTCTCGTATGCACTCTAAAACTTCCATCAGTGATAAGCCTCGAATGCAGCCTTTCCTCCAGCGTGACACCAGCCTGGATTATGAGAAGGCGGACCTTTCCTATTACTTACCTTCCGCACGTCCGCAGCGGCTGGAATCACTCAGGCAGAGCTGGAGTTATCTGGCTTACTACCATCAGACCCCTGGTCCATTCGCACGATTTACCTCGGGACATTTTCCCGCGGGTACGACCACCCAGAAGCATAATCACGCGGTGATGGCCATGCATGGGAGTCTGCAGGGGCCGTTAACGTTGAAGACACCCGACGGAGATTATCATCTGGACGCGGGCGATTTCTGTATGATCGGTCCGGGTGTGGATCATCATTGGTCGAATGAAGGCCCGCATACCGCATCAACGGTCGCATTCCTGATCGATCTGGAGCGGCTGGGAGACTGGCCGGAAGAATCAGGAATCGCCGAAGCGTGCCGGGAATTAGAGACACTGGTGACCGGCGTGCATCGTATCAGCTCGGCGGGTAATCCTGATCTGCAGCATGCGTTCTGGCGGATGGCAGACCAGCTGGTTGCCGAACACGCTCATCGCAAGATTCAGCTGACCAGTCGTCTGCTGGTTTTTCTTTCGCTGGTCCTGGAGCATCTGGCTCCCGCGGTAGAGTTGGATTCTGAAGACGACGTCGCATTACAGATTCGGCGGTTGCTGTTGAATCGGGTGAATGATCGCCTGACGATTCCAGAAGTGGCCCGTGAACTGCACGTGAGCCCTACACTGGCAAAAACCGTATTCCGCAAAACCTATGGTTGCGGAATCATGGCGTATTTCAATGAACTGAAAATCTGGCAGTCCAAGCGGATGCTGGGTAACCCGTCGATGACCATCGACCAGATCAGTCGCACGCTCGGTTTTTCTTCGCCGGCTTATTTCACGCGCACGTTTCGAAAGCTGACGGGTGTCACCCCGAGCGACTTTCGCAGCAAACGCGGTCAGACTGGTTTATGTTGAAACAGTAACTGCAGAATGGCTTACTGTGCTGCCAGGTCAGGTGGAGCGAGCTGGCTGGTGAACTCGTGATACGCGTCTCTCATCTTTCCGCGGGCTTCGTACAAGAGGCCGTTATGGGTGCCGAGTTCAATTTTTACGAAGCGTTTGGGAATGCCGGACGCGGAATTTTCGGGTGCGGCAGCGAATAACTTTTCGCCCAGTTCAAACGGGACGATGCGATCTGCCGTCCCGTGAACCATCAGGATGGGACAGGTGATGTTTCCGATGAGCCGCTGATTGGGGTACCGGTCCCACAATAACAGGCTGACGGGAATCCAGGGAAAGTGACTGGAGGCGGCATCGACCAGGGAGCTGAAGGTGGAGCGGAGAATCAGCCCTGCCGGCGGTGTATTCTGCTCGCAGAGTTCGCTGGCCAGCAGAGTGGCAACGCCGCCGCCCAGCGATTCTCCAAACAGAATGATGTGCGAAGGATCAATTTTGCGATCGCGGACGGCGTACTTCCAGATCGCGTGGGCGTCTTTGAGCAAGCCGGTCTGGCTGGGGCTGCCCGGGTTTTCGGCGTAACCCCGGTAGTCGAAAGCGAAGACATGCAGATTCAGACTGGCCAGCAGGCGACAGTCTTCAATGCGGTGCAGACGGTTTCCGCCGTTACCGTGCAGGAGAATCACGACAGGACGTCCCTTGTCCAGTTCCGCATCGCAGGCGGCTTTGTCAGTACAGGCGACCTGGCCTGCCAGAAAATGCCAGCCTTTCAGATCGAGACCGTCTTCCGTTGTGGTGGAAATTTCATGTATCACGCCGAAGGGAGCATTGGCCTGATCGATTGATAAAGAGGAGACCCGCGTGGGTTGATAGATGAGCCAGCGTTGAGCAAGCATCAACAGAATCAGCAGGAATACATAAAATGCGGACACCCGCCAGAGATAATAAACGAGCATCTGTTTCCCCGTTTGTGGTTTCTCAAACATCCCGCGTGGTAAAGGGACCAGCCACGGCAGGCACCGTTTCCAGGCTGATTGTGATTCTGTATTCATGAGTCATTACTTGAAAGTCAGAAATGAAATGATTTTGTGTTTTATTCTAGCTGTTCTGAAGGTAAAAGCCAGTGGGATCTGTCGCCCGGTTTGATATGATGTCAGCCGCTGATTGTGTTTCTTTAGAATGGTTCGTGTTCTCCCAGAGGTCTCTCATGTCGCCACGTATGCTCATTGTCTGTTTTCTGCTCTGTACTTCGCTGATCCCGCTGCGCAGTTCTTTCTCGATGGAAGAAAAAAAAACGTTTCCCGATCCGGTGGAAAAGCAGATTGAAGGCTGGACGGTGGATGTGGACCCGCAATTGTTTTCGGAAGAACATGCCGAGCTGGGGCGCAAAGCGCTGGATGCGCTTGCCAATCATCTGCAACGTGTGAAATATATTGTACCGCCGGAACGGGTGGTGGCGTTGCAGAAGTTTCCTATCTGGCTGGATCTGCAGCATGCGGAGCTGGATAAAATGCAGTACCATCCCAGTCGCGGCTGGCTGGAGGCGCACGGCTACGATCCACGCCTGGCGCAGCACGTACATATTCCCGTCGCCCGGCAGTTGCTCAATCGCAACATGTGGGCGCAGCATCCGTATGTGGTTCTGCATGAGCTGGCGCACGCCTATCACGATCAGGTCTTGAGTTTCGACCAGGCAGAGATTGTCGCGACCTATGATGCGGCGAAGCAGGCAGGCATCTACGAGAGTGTGCTCTGTCACACGGGAATCAAAGTCCGGCATTACGGCTTGAACAACCACAAAGAATATTTCGCCGAATCGACCGAAGCGTATTTTGGCGTCAACGATTTCTACCCCTTCGTCCGGGCCGAACTGAAGCAGCACGATCCCGCGATGTTCACGCTGCTGGTCAAAATCTGGGGACCGATTCCTTAAAGTACGCCGTTGATGTTTCATGTTGACTGCAAGAAACATAAGGAGAATGATGAGAAAAATTTCCGAGGACTTTCAGGAATTCCTGGCTTCAGAATCTGTTGAGATCGTAGAACAGTTTGACACAAAGACCACAGGAGAATTGCGCAGAGAGTGGTGGAATACATTTGCCTTGGGATATCGGGTTCCACCGGGTGGACTATTCTGGCATGTTTTTACCTATCAGCATTCGATTTATACACAGGGGAAATCTGCTTTAAGACTCTACAATGAAGAAAGCCCTGCTGGATTTATAGTCTTTCCCAATCCCCGCTGTGATTCCACCTGTTATTATTGCAAAGCAGAGAAGATGCCCGATTTGAGAGAATATCGGGATGACCTGTTTGTGTGCAATCGTGACTTCGACTGGACGATGGTGTATACCCATGAAGCAGGTCTCGGCCCATTTTATTCGCGAAAAGAATGGCAAACCTGGTATTTGGGCTCTTAAAATATCCTGTGTGAATGAATGCGGAGAAACATTGAGCTTTCAGCGAAGTGATCCAGGGAGAAAATCATCGATTCCCTATATGAAAACCTGTTACAGCGTGTCGCAGTGGCCTGTGATGAATCGGTGTCCCTGCATGAATTGATTTCTACCTGGCTGCCTCAGCCGTTTGTACTTTCCCCCTGGGCGACCTGGACGCTGTTTTCTCTGATTCGACATCGGCAGAGACAGGCGTTTGTAGCAGAGGTTGTCCAGCATCGCCTGGGAGTCAAACTCGAAGACCTTGCGCAAAGAGGGTACGCCGCACATCCATCTGATAAAGGTCGTGGAGTAGTGCCGGGCCTGGCGGATTGGGATTACAACCTGCACGGACGCGGGTGCTGTGTGACGAACCGGTTGAGTGGCGTTGAGATTGATGTAGATTTTTTCGATGATACATCAGACTGGTTTGAGCCGTGGTTCTATCAGTGTTATTTAAGCACATTGAAAACCCCCGAACTCTGGGAGAAACGGCTGATTGAACTACATCCCCAGTTCAGTGATCAGGGACCGCCTTTTGAGACCGTCGAACTGGCATTCACAGAACTGCAGGAAGCGGCGTTACTGGAAACACATTCAGAAAGGTCGTCTATCGTCAAGCTGGCTTTTGATGAGCGGGCTCTGTCAAGCCAGATGAAGTGGTTCGAAACGGCTGCAGAAGACAATCACCGTTTGATGCGTCTGGCAGCCGTGATCGGGGACTGGCCGCTGGTTTGCGATCTGCAGACTGCAGAAAATGTTGAGGTCACTGTTGTTGAAGCGGCTCAGAAGGTGATTGCATTGCGGGAGCAGAAACTGTTCAGCCTGTTTGCGGAAGAAAATCAGCAGAAGGTGGCACTCAAAGGATTACAGGAGATCGATAGTCTGTTCCTGGATGAATACATTACGAGCATCTTGAAGCAAGGGACTCCTGAAGCGAACACGGCATTGGAAATACTTCTGAAACGGAATGACAAAACGTGGTGCCCACTCATTCATGAATTTTATCAACAGTTCAATCCGGCGGGATCTGCGGATGAATTTCCGCAGCCTCGGATCTGGGGTCAATGCCTGGAATTTTTATTTCGACATCAATATCCTTTTCCCGAAGCAGCGGAGCTGTTTTCGAACGTTCATCAATACTGCCTGGGGGAAGCTGTTGTCCTGGCTCTGGAGTATCAGCCTTCCCATGCATTGAAATTATTGCGTGCTGCATTACGCTCAAAGATCCCCAATAATCGAATGATTACAGCAGCCGTTTTGGCTTTGATAGATCAGCCGTGGAGTCGTCAGGAGTTGCTGGATGCTCTCAGTGAGTCTGATGGGTCCGATCAAACAGCCGAGTGCCGCGCCGCTCTGCTTGAAACGCAATGCAGCCAGGCACATCAGATTGTTTTGGAGTGGCAGGCTCGACATCCAGTTCAGCGGGAATCAAACGAATGGATGACCGTTGAAGAAGTAAATATTCAAAGTCTTCCGGTCTATATGCAGTGGGAAATGGATGAATTACGCGAGCGAATCCTGCCGCTGCGGAATGTCGTTCTGCCGGAATTCGAAAATGAGTGAGCCTGGAATGCCATAAGTGTGTCCATGGAGAAATGGACGTATATGAAACGACAATCGTTACTGGAATCTTCAATGAAACTGTCTGCGGCTGCCTGGGAAATTGTGAATCGGCTTGCTGCGAGTGAGCGCAGGCAGTCGTGGTTTCGCCAGATGTTGGGGCGCAGGGATGTGTCTTCACTGTTGCGAAAACTGGGGGAGCTGAACGAACCGGCGGGACTGCCTTACGTGGCTCATTTTCTCACCAGCGTAGATCGGGACACGAGAGCCGCAGCGCGAGAGACGGTTGCTGTATTACTCACGAATATTTCCGCCCGGGATCTGCTGACGCTGGAACAACAGTCTCTATGGGCACAAGCCCGTAATGGCTGGCAAAACTGGTCGCGGATTCGACCTGCGGAGGTGGCGGCGATCGCCGGGAGTCCGGATCAACGGGGATGCGCTGCGGTTTTGAGTCTGCTTTCGTTTCACAAAAATGGCTATGTGCGGCAGGAAGCAGTACGACTGCTGACAGAAATCGACAGAACCAGCGTAAATACAGCTTCGATTCTAAAAGAGTTTCCTTTTCTAAAAAATGCTCCAGAGTCCATGCGGAAACGCTTTATTCAGGATATGGCAGAATTAGAAGTCTGCAGTGTACTGCCTGCTCTTATTATCAGACAGAATGACTGGGTGAAACCGATTGCCGAAGCAGCACAGAAGGAAGTCAGGCGGCGCATCAATGCAGGGATTTTTACAATCAGTTTTTCGTTTCGGGAAGTAGAACTGATTCTGCATATGGAGACCGGGCACAGATATGATCACAGTGCAGTCATATGCGACTTGGTCAATTTCTTGCTGACAGAAGAACAGATCATGAATATCTCTCGTCTAACGAGTGCGCTGGTGTTAGATCCCAGACTGTGTCGAAACTTCATCCGCTGCGCGTTGACCTGCCTCGAAATACCCAATGAAGATCTTTTGATTTGTGGCATGATTTCGAAAGATCCAGTCATTCGCTATCAATGCTGTCGTGGTCTGAGGGACTTGCCTGTTGAAAAGAGTCAAAAGCAGTCCTTTCAGGAACGTAAACTTTTCCTGGAATACAGATTGAAGGATACGTTTCTGCCGGTGCGCAGTGAAGCCTATCGGCAGCTGGCGGCATTAGAGCCCGCGAATGCCGTCACGACTTGGGAGGCGGCTCTGCTGGATCGGAGTCGCAGCCTACAGGAAATGGCCTGTTATTATCTGAACCAGATTGCGCCCGGTCATGCCGTGCGGTTTTATCGAGATGCGGTCGTGAAACACCCGGAGTCACTGCCGGCCATTGAAGGGCTGGCGGCGGTGGGAGATGCAAGCGATCTGGAATTTCTGCGCACTCTGTTCGCGCATCCGTTCCCCAGTCGACGTTGTGCGGGCATTCGCGCGGTGGTTCGTTTGCTGCAACGTGATGCGATTCCGGAAGTGATGCCTTTTCTGCGCGACAGCAGTCCGCGGGTGGTCCGCACTGCGGGCAGGTTATTGCGTCCCTGGATCACACAGATACCCAGTGCAGATCTGCTGGCAGTCGTCCTGGAAGCAGACACGTTTTTTGCGCGGCGTCATGCCTGTGAGCTGCTTGCGGCTCAGGGGAAATGGTCGAGTTTTCCCTGGCTGCTGGAAGCCTGTGTGAAAGCAGAGCCGGAAACAGCAGAGGCAGCAGTGTTGATGATTCAGAGCTGGTGCAGCCCCGGACAGAGTTACCGCGTCTTTACACGTCCCTCGGTGGAAGAACAGAAGACGATCCGCGAGATGCTGGCCCGACATCAGTCACAGCTCCCTGAGCAACTGGTTCAGCAGATCGAGCGCGAACTGTCACTGTATTCTTGAGAATCGCAGTGATTGCTCTGTGATGTCTGGTACTTCGAATTACAATAAAAAAGTGTGCTCTTTTTCGCAGTGAGACCGTTTTAAACAAGGTGGTGGCCATGCGTTGCATTTTCTGTTCGGGGCTGATGTTGCTGGTCGCGGTGTCAATACTGCCAGGCTGCTCCTTTAATGTCAGCGTGAATGCGGAAAGTGAAACGGACATGGGATCGCATCATGTCGTGGTCAAGCCGGGAAGTGCGATGACGTCCAGTACTTCCGCCACGTTTGGGGATGATGCCACCTATACCTTCGAGTGTGGTGTTGTGAGGGTCAAAATCGAAAACGAAATCTTGGTAGTGAATGATCTGAGCTATGGCATGCTCGAAGAGGGGCAGTCGATTGAAATCGATCACGGCAAGGTCTTCGTCGCGGGACAGGAGCGGACGGGGAAACCTGTTGAAGCACCAGATCAGGGTGAACGGGTAAAACAGGATGTGAAATAACAGTCGGCACCCGCGTGGATGAAAACGCAAGGAATCGGAATTGCTGGTGCTCTCGCGAAAAACGGGCGAAAGCCTGCTGATCGATGATTTCCAGATCACTGTGGGCTGGATTCGGTTTAATAAGGTGCAACTTGTGGTCAGTGGAGTCGGAGAAATGCTGCCGGTGCAGAATATTCTCTACATGAACGAAACGATCAAGGTATCCCCTGACATCGAAATCGTAGTGGTTCATATTCGAGATGAGAAAGTCCGTCTGGGAATCACCGCACCGCCGGGAACAGAGATTGAACGGCTTTGACCGGTGAGAAGTTACAACCAGGGGTGGCCCCGGATGTAACCCGGGGTTGTCGGAGACAACAGGAAACCGTCAGTGTTAGTGATCGATTCAGAGTGGGGTTTACGATGTCTTTTGTCTGGTAGGAAACAGTTACTGTTTTTTGAATGGTTTCCCCGTCAGTTTCCTGCTCGCTGCGCTCGTACCGAATTTCATTCGGTACTTCCCTTTTTTGTTTTCGTGGTAGTCAATTCCCCAGTTCCAGCCTTTAGAAGCAGGCGTAGTTGATACCAGTCTTGGGAGCAGAACCGGGGCTAACGCCCTTCGGCTAATTATGAATGTTTTACCGTTCATCAGTGACAGATAATGAAACACGCTTTCCATCTTCAGTGGTGCGGGGTTTTCAGCTGGTTCTGTGGGTGTCTTTCAGTAATATTCGTCGGGTGACTGTTCGCGTTCTCTGATGACGCGCTGGCGGGTTGCTTCGAGTTCTTCGCTGGACATGTTGCGGATTACTTCCGGGGTGAGCTTGCGGAGCCAGGCTTTTTTGCGGGGTGTCGCTTTGGTGTCGAGACCCAGCAGGCGGTCGATACGTTCGCGGGCGCGGAGGCGGTCCCGTTCGGTGGATTTCGGACTGTCAATGACAGAGCGATAAAAGAAGAGGGAATCGGCGCGGTGATGTTCCAGGTTCTGTTCCACTTCATCCAGCATCTCGCGGCGGGCACGGGTGAGGTAGCGTTCGACAGAACGACGGCTGATCTGGAATTCCTCGGCGATCGCGGTTTTGATTTCGGAAATGAAGGAGCCACGACCAATCATTTTTTTAATCAGTCGGACAATCTGTTCTGATCTTTGCGGGCTGGTGCGAACGCGCGGCTGGGGAGGAGAATCGGTCATGTTTCAATGTGCTTTCTGTAAACTCTTGTTTCTGACAACAGGTATGCTGTTCGACAACTCAGGTGTGCCTGATCTTCGCGAAGGGCACGACGCAGTCAAGGGGGTTCGGCAGAAAATGATGTGGCGATACAGGCTGACAGGGTCCCGATGTAAAGCGGTACTGAGCCGGTACCGGGGCGAAGTTGTACGATGTGCGGCGACCCGCAGGCATACACGGGACACCAGTGACTGCTGTGCAGGTGAAGATCGGGAAAAAAGCCACGATTTTCGCGTGAACAGCGGGAAGTGGTTCGCGCTGTTTCAGTGCACTGTAAACTGGCCACGCGCGCGACCCAGAACAGCGCTTATCGCCGGCGGTGCGCCGCGGTCAAGTTCAATATGTGCAGAAACGTCGATTGAGCAGTGCTCGTCTGGCAGCTGGTTTTCGGACGGGTTATTAATTAGACTCAATCCACTTCGCCCGAGCGACATTGCCGTTCACCTGGATACAGGCTGCTCAAATCATTCCGTTTGTAAATTGCACTTGGTTGATGAGTACCTCATAATGAAGAACCGGCTGACCCGTTCAGTCTGTTATCGAATTGCGATCCCACCTACTGAAAAAACTTACCTTTAGGACTTCACTGATGATGTTACGACGACTTTTCCTTCTCGCTTTGATTACCGTGATCTCGATGTTGCATTCTCCGGCACCCGTGAATGCGGAGCATGAGGGGAAGGTACAGATCCTGCTACTCGGTGACAGTACGACGGAGGGAAGTATTCCTCGAAAGCTGAAGCCCAAAGGTCCGCATCTGGAACAGGTGCTGGAACAACTGCTGGCTGCGGAAGGTGATCTGCCGGCCTGTCATGTGATCAATTCGAGTTTGAGTGGCGAATATATCAAGCGACTGTTCGATTCAAAACGCTACGATCGCGCTGCCGCCAAGCTGCCTGGTTTGGATTATATCTTCATTCGTTATGGTTTGAATGATCGGGCACGACGTGAGAATTTCACGGAGAATTTTCCCAGGGACTTTCATCAGCTGCTGGCGCGGTTGCGTGAAGATCATCCCAATGCGTTACTGATTCCGATGACAGTGATTCCGTTTGCGAATGAAGCGGACAGTAAAACGATCAACGACCTGGTATTTGACGTCGCGAAAAAAGAGAACCTGGAAGTGTTCGACATTTATCCCCGCTATGCAGAGGAGCTGAAGAAGGGGCAGAACATGCTGACCTATCGACGTTATCCGCTGTCGAAGGTTCCGGAAAAATACCATGCACTGGTGAAGCCGTTCGTGATCGGTGGCAGTGTGGTAGTGATGGCAAACGAGCTGGACCCGATTCTCGGTGATCTGCCCGGCTGGTATAGTGACCGTCATCCCAACCTGGCGGGTTACAATGTGATCGCCGATGAGACGGCCGCGTACATGGCGAAACTGTTGCGGGCAAAGCAATCGAAAACAGAAAAGAAGCAGTAACGCGCTGTCACAATTTGCTACCATCAACTGACTGGAGAGAGTGTACCGATGCGATATTTATCATTGATGATGTCGTCCGTTTTGAGTCTGACTTTGTTGCTGTGTGTGCTGCCCGCCGATGGATTTGGTGCCCTCTCTGCGGGTGTCGCTGCGATTGACATTACTCCGGAGACTTTGCCGGCGTTGCAGAATGGTCAATTTCTGGAAATCAATCAGGACAAAGTGCTGGACCGGTTGTATGCCCGCTGTTTTGTGCTGCAGTCGGAAGCGACGACCGTGGCGATTGTTGTCGTTGATTCCTGTATGATTCCGCGCGACATCTGTGACCGGGCGAAGATTCTCGCACGTAGTAAAACGGGCATTCCCGTGGAGCGGATTCTGATTTCTTCGACGCATACACATACCGCGCCGAGCGTGATGGATTATTGCCTGGGTACGAACAGTGATCCGACTTACGAACGCTTTCTGCCTCCCAGACTGGCGGAAGGAATTGCAAAAGCGTATGCGAATCTGGAACCGGCTCGGGTTGGATTCACGTCGGTCGATGCGCCCGAACATACGCACTGCCGACGCTGGTTGAGACAGCCGGACAAGCCGGGCGAAGATCCTTTCGGGGAGAAAACGGTGCGGGCGATGATGCATCCCGGTCATCAGAATCCCGATTACATCGGTCCTGCGGGACCCGTGGATTCGGGACTGTCGCTGCTCAGTATTCAGTCAGCCGACGGCAAACGACCCTTGGGTCTGCTGGCGAATTATTCGATGCATTACTTCGGGGCGCGGGGCGGATTTTCTGCGGATTACTACGGGAAATTCTGTCAGCTGATGGAAGAGAAGATCGGAAAAACCGGTGATCCTGAAAAACCATTTGTGGCGGCGATGTCTCAGGGAACGTCGGGTGATCTGCAATGGATGGATTACTCGAAGCCCCGCCGCAGTGACTACAGTATCGACCAGTATACGAGTGAGCTGGCGGAGATTGCTCTGAACGCGTATCAGAAAATCATTTATGGAATGGGCACGCCTCAACTGGAAATGGCGCAGACGATCCTTGAGCTGAATCGACGTCTTCCGACTCCTGAGCGGTTGGCCTGGGCAGAGGCGATCAATGCGAAACGGGGAGAGCGGCGTCCGGCGAATCGTCCGGAAATCTACGCCGAGCAGGCGCTGTGGATTGAGGCGCATCCGGTGGAAGAACTGATTCTGCAGGTGATTTGCATCGGCGATCTGGCGATCACGGCGATTCCCAATGAAGTTTACGGGATCACCGGGATCAAGCTGAAAGCACAGAGTCCGTTTGAATATACTTTCAACATGAGTCTGGCAAACGGCGCCGCCGGTTATATTCCTCCGCCGGAACAGCATTTCCTGGGAGGTTACACAACCTGGCCGGCCCGGACTGCGGGTCTGGAGGTTTATGCAGAACCCCAGATTGAAGGAGCGCTGCTGGAAATGCTGGAGCAGATTTCAGGCCAGCAGCGCCACACGTTGACGACGGACTTTTATACCGCGGAGCAGCGGGCCGCTTTTCAGCGCGCCAAGGCAGAGGATAACAACCGGGTGAACCGGGGACGGAAGATTGTTAAGTCAAGGGATTGATTTTGTGGGGTAAGGAGAAACAAGTTGGGTGGCCCTGGATGTAATCCGGGGTTGTCGGAGACAACAGGAGGTTGTGAGTGGAACGATCTTCGTTCAGGTTGAATCTGGATTTTTTATTGATAGTCGGTGGTTGGTTTCGATCAGGTGGGAAACGGGATCAGTTTTGAAAGAGTGAGCTGCGAAATCCTGCTCGCTGCGCTCGTACTGAATTTCATTCGGTAGCACCCTTTTTCAATATACAATTTGGCATTAAGCGAATGGGTGAGCTCGAACATGCATCTGGTACCATCCACTGGTTCTGTCTATATGATTTACCCTTTGCGGAGTTCGCTATAGGCGCTTTGCATGGCGTGTTTCAGCATGAGTCCATCGTTGGCATAGACAACCAGTCGGGCGCCCTGCCGGATGGTGCGGACGGCCTGTTTGGTGGTGCCAAACCAGCAGCCGGCGGCGACGTGTTGCTGATTGGCGATGTCGATGACTTTCTGGATGGCGGCGATCAGATCGGGGTTGTCGTATTCGCCGGGGATTCCCATGTTGGCGGTCAGATCGCCGGGGCCGACGAAGACCGCGTGTACGCCGGGAATCGAACAGATCTTTTCCAGGTTCTGAATGCCGGGCACCGATTCGATCATGGGGATGAAGAGTGTGTTCTCGTTGCGTTTCTCAATGTAGTCGGCGGTTTTCTGATTGACGAATTTCCCGGTCTTAAGGACTTCATCCAGCACGATGCCTTTGAGCGGTCGATAGACGGCGGCGGCTGCGAGCTGCTGGGCCTGTTCGTATTCTTCGACATAGGGCACGACTACGCCATCAAAGGTATCACAGACGCGGGCGACATCAGCAGCGTCACGACTGTGCGTGCGGGCCAGGCAGGCGATGCCTTTGGAGTTGAGTGCATACCGCAGGGGGAGGAACTCCGCGAGATCGAGCGTCGTATGTTCGGGGGTGACGATCACAAAGTCGAGCGAGTTCTCGGGAATCGATTCGACCATCGCGGGTACCACGGAATACTGAAACAGCGAGCCATAGACAGTTTCGCCTTTGATCAGTTTGTCTTTCAACTTCTTCACCAGCATAGCAGCCTCACTTCATTCAGGGGAACAGGAGTGATTTCACCAAAGTCGTTGATTCCATGATGCCGGGTGGGGGTTGATATGTAAAGAATAACCGTCTGATTTGGAGAAATGGTGGGGTGTGACCCAAATTTCGGAATTCCAGCTCACTCTTCATTCAAAGCATTCAACAGCTCGTCAAACTCGGGTGGTAATGCGGTGAGTGGCAGGAGGTCGTCGGCTTCCGGATCTTCGGGCAGTGGTTGAAAATCGATGTAGCGCAGATTCAAAGTGACGTCGAATTCGCCCAGTGTCATGTCCAGCAGGATGAAGCCGGCGCCTGTTAATTCTTCGCGGTTCTCTTCGGTCAGGCCGGGAACATAAACAATCAGATCGATGGCCCCGTCCTCGGTCTGCAGCCAGAAATAGAAGTCGCTGGCTCTCAGCTCCCTGTCACCAAACCGCAGGCCGAATTCTGAGACATCAATTCGCTGGCGAAACGGGGTAAACGTCCACTCGGGCAGGTCGGGGGAACTTTCAATCAGAGCCAGGACAGCAGGAAATGTTTCTTTCATCCCATCGGCGCTGATGACCAGGTCACGAATTCCCTCTGAATTCAGTCTGGAAATTTCAAACGCGAGTCCCTCATCCACTTCCCGTAGTCGCTCATTGAGTTCTTCCAGCAGCTCTGCCTGATGATCTTCAAAATCGTTCAGCCGCGAGAGATTGTTTTCAAACCAGAGCCAGAAGGAAAGTACATCAGGCGTTGATTCGGAGTCCATGCACATTGAGTGAATCCAATTATTTCCAGGAGTTGTCTGCGGATCTTCTGACAAACACATGTGGCGTGATCGAAACTGAGTTCGATTGAATCGTATATTAAAAGAAGCCGATATCATTCTAACCAGTGAATTCGAAAGAGTGAAATGATTTTCATTCAGTTTATCACAGGCAGTGGTTGCAGGTCGGGTTCCACGAAGGTCTGTTTGGCTTTCATGGAGATGATGCGGTCTTTACTGTAGTACTTGAGGAGTACCGGTTTATTGAGCGAAACGGCACTGGCATCACAGAATGCTTCTGAATTGGGAAATGGTCCCGACTGTTGCAGGGCGGCGGTGACCAGTTGCATGAAGGCGACTGTGATGGTTTCGTGGTAGCCGCGTTCCAATTCTTCCGGGGTATTGGTGGCTTTGTTGTAGGCTTTGATGCCGGCCCGCATTTTGTCGGTGGCGGTCTGCAGATCATATTTTGAGGCGTAGAGGTAAGCAACGCGGAGGTGCGCGCGATGCGTCCAGTCATCGAAAGGAAGCGTGCAGGTTTCGAATGCGTTGAGAAATTGTCGGTCGTCCATGATCTGATTACTTCCTGTTCACTCGCTCGCTGTGAGGGCGCCTCTGCTCTTCTGTTGTACCATTGTGGAGAGTGCATTTGCAATTTGATATCTCTGTCTGGTTAAGATCCGATGAATCAGAAAGTTTTCCCGTTGACCGGGAGGTAGGAAGCGGTAGTGAAAACAGCACAGCTGTGAATTGAAACAGGGGATAGGTTTCGTATCACGGTTTGTGCATTTGACACCGTGGTGCGACTGGTTAAAGTTACAGAACACAGTTATTCTGCTCAGCACCGGATGCCCGGCAATGTGGAATGTGAGTCATCCCTTTATTTTTCTCCTATCAGAGTTTGTCATGACTGCTGCCAATCAACCGGAAACCGAATCGAATCCTCCCGTAGAACCTGCTGCCCGTGAAGAAACGTCTGCAGTCAGCGAATTGCAGCCGTTGCGTATCTGGCCGCCGATTCTGTTGCTGATTGGTATGGTGGTGACGCGGATGGCACCTCTGTGGATGGACTCAGATTCGGTATTGCCTGTCATGCTCGCCGTGTTCGGGCCACTGGTTTGTGGCGGGTTGATCCTGGTCTGGTGGGTGCTGGCCAGTCGGGCGACGTGGAAAGAGAAACTGAGTGGGCTGGTTATTACTTTGCTGGCGGGAGGCGTAACGCTGGCATTGATTGACCCCACAATGAAGGGGCCGGGCGTGATGCTGGTTACCGGACCAATGGGAATGGGGCTGTTCGGGATTGCTGCGATATTGGTTTCTCGTGTGCGTTCTGCGAAACGGACTGTCTTTATCGTCGCCTGTTCGGTACTCGGCTTTTGCTTTTCCCTGTTGCTCCGCGCGGAAGGAATGTGGGGCGACTATAATATGGTACTGGCGTGGCGGTCGACGCCGACGGTGGAAGAACGGATGCTGTCCAAAGCAGATGCGGTACCTGCAGATCCGAGTGCGCTGACGGCGGCAGAGTTGGAATCAGCGCTGGTGGAACCTGAATGGCCCGGATTTCGAGGTGCGTTACGTGACAGTGTGCTGACCGGGGTGTCGCTGGATGCGGACTGGAACGCGGATGTAGGAACTCCTTTGTGGAAGAAATCGGTCGGTCCCGGCTGGTCTTCATTTGTAGTCGCAGGTCCGTTACTGATCACCCAGGAACAGCGGGGCGAGGAGGAACTGATTGTCTGCTACGAAGCCGAGACAGGCGCGGAACTCTGGACCCAGGAAGTGAAGACCCGTTTTTATGATGCGCTGGGTGGACCCGGACCGCGGGCGACTCCGACGCTGGCAGACGGAGGTTTGTATGTGATGGGTGCCAGCGGACATGTGCTGCGACTGGACCCCGCGACGGGTGAGATCCTCTGGCAGCAGGATGTTCGCAAGGTGGCGGACCGGGAACCGCCGATCTGGGGCTTCAGTTCTTCTCCATTGGTGGTTGATGGAACGGTCATTGTGCATGCGGGTGGAAAAGGTGACAAAGGACTGCTGGCCTTCGATATGGAAACGGGCGATTTGAAATGGTCGGCTCCCGCCGGCGATCACTCTTACAGCTCTCCCGCCTTGTTGACCATTGCCGGACAACCCGTGATTGCGATGCTGACGAACAAGGAGCTGAACCTGCTGAATCCTGCGGATGGAAAAATTCTGCTGAGTTACGATTGCACCATCGATGGACAGCGTGTGCTCCAGCCTCAACTGGCGGGCGAGGATGAGATTCTGATCGCGACCGGCATGGGCAAAGGGATGCAGAAAATTCATGTTACGAACAAAGACGGGGACTGGACGGCGGAGGAGGTCTGGACGGCGACCGGTTTGAAGCCGGACTTCAATGACTATGTGATCTACGAAGGGCACGCGTATGGTTTTGACGGTGCGATCTTTACCTGCTTCGACCTTAAAGACGGGAAGCGCAAGTGGAAGGGGGGCCGTTACGGCAAAGGCCAGGTATTGCTGGTGAAAGACTCTGGTCATCTGCTGGTGATCGGCGAAGAGGGGGCGGTCGTTCTGCTCAAGGCAGATCCGGCGGGTCATGAGGAGTTGGCGACGTTCCAGGCGCTGGATGGTAAAACCTGGAATCATCCGGTGCTGATCGGAGACCGGTTATTTGTGAGAAATTCCGCCCAGGCGGCTGCCTATAAGCTGCCGATTGTGGAGTAAAGCAGACTGTGTGGAAGACAGCGAAAAAGGTCTCCACGAATCCAGACTCGAGACGCTCGGAATGAGTGAGGCGCAATCTGCCGTTTTCGATTAACGCCGCTGATACCAGATGAATGAGCCAAGCAGAACGAGAATCACTGCGATCGCAGTGCCTGTAATTGTCCAGGTGGTCCAGAACGTTTTGACTACAGGTGGTGGAGCGGCCGAGTCCAGCATTTCGTCGGCATTCATTGTGAGTCTGGTTAACAGTATTTTGAGGGGCTGCTGATCTCCGCCTGTGTCCGCCAGAATTTCGATGCGCTGGAGTGGCTGTGGTCCAAACTGAACCTGTCTGAGTTCCTTGAACTCCAGGGCCTCTCCCTCTTTCACAAAGAATGTGACTGTTGCATTTTTACGAACGATTTTCAGTTCGCCGTAATCCTGTTCCGCCGGGACACGTTCGACCAGTGGCGTCCAGACGTCCTTTTTTTTGATCCACATTGCCGTGGAAAGTTTGTGTTCGCCATCTGTTTTCAAAGACCGGGAAAAATTAATTCGTTCATTATCCGTTTTGAACAGTTTGATCATCAGCCCGGAGCCATATCCTTTTTCAGGGCGAGGCGTCTCCAGCAGCTTATAGCCAACCGTGATTTCAAAATCCCCTTTGACGGCGAATCGTGTTGCGTATCCGACTTGAGATTTCTTCGATTTCTCATTGGGAGCGATCAGCACGACACCTTCTTCAGTCTGTTTGCCGGGATGACCGGCTTTGGTGCCAATGGGCCTGAAAACCAGGGGTTCCCATTCGGCATGTGCAAAGTCGTAGGTGAATTCTTCCGCGACTACGACGGAAGGACTGAGCAGGAGCCCCAGTAAAAGAATATGAGCAACAACCTCTTTGATCATAATTACTACTTCGGTCAGAATGTGATTTTGATGAACGACTCTGTCTGAACCCTCTGCATTCGAGTCGAAGTCGAAACGTAACATTTGTAATCGATCTGTCAGAACTCTCCTGGTGTCTCTCCATCGTCCTTATCCCCCAGCTGTCTCCAGGTCTCGATATCGATCGAGTCAGAAACAAAGCGGGCCGCTCCATCACAAAACAGAACCTGGACGCCTCCCGCGTGAAAACTTCGAGCAGAAGCCAGAAGCACTTGAGGCTGGCCGGGAGATCCGTCCTTATAGCTGCTGCACTCTCGCGCATCGCTGTTCGGTTCTAACCAGGTGTTAAAGCCCCAGTCACGGACACCGGCCGCTCTGGCCCACGATTGACCGCGGGCATCATTGAACGGGGTTGGCAGGCCGGGACAGGCGGGAGGATCGCCTCCCGGTGTTTCTTTATAAATGGTATGTGAAAATACTTCTGAAACAGCCATGGTCGTTGAAGCGCCATCGGAGATATCCCTGAGGGAGGTCCCCCGGTTGAGTGCAAAGACGCCGCGTCGATCGTTGAAATCGAGACTGCGACCGAGGCAGGCGATATAACTGGTACGTGCCAGATCAGGTCGGTTCATGCTGCGAACGATCGCATCGGAAGGACAGCGATAGAAGGGCATCTCTTTTGTCGCCAATAGATAATTGTCTGCACAGAGTGTATCACTGAAACCGCCAGTGACCGTACAGCTCCAGTCGTACTGCTGATAAGCGGCTCCCTGATCCATCATCGGCAGCAGACGGACCAGCCAGCTTCCCATATTGGCACCGTAGTTTGCATGGGAGCCATAGCAGGCAGGCGGTGGAAACGATCGATGTAGATCGTGATAGTTATGCAAGGCGATGCCGAGCTGATGGAGTTTATTCTGGCAGTCCGTTTTCCGCATCGATTCCCGTGCCTGTTGAACTGCGGGCAATAACAAGGCAATCAGCAGCGCCAGAATAGCGATCACGACCAGTAATTCGACCAGTGAGAACCCTGAGCGATTGATGCTTTTGCCAGAATCTTGCCGCATAAAAAGCACTCCCCGCTAATGTTGATAGGTGCCTTTTCAGAAATCTATCTTAATAGGCATGTGGACAATAGTCAATTAGAGTGGTCCGATAAAGGAGACGTTTTCAGCGTTCGTTTTGTCTAAACGAGCTGTCAGAAGGCGAAATTTCCGTCTAATTAGCTGGCTGTGTTAGCTTAAACGGAATGAATTCATCGAAACGGCAACAGTTAACCCGCTCATAACAGCCAATACCACGCGATAATCTTTAAAAACGAGTAGAAAGCTACGGCTTTCTGTCTGCGAGTATGTCAAGATGGCAAGTATGGGAAACTTTCGGAGAATTTTATTGATCTGATAAATGCCCCAGTTTAACATTGCGTTTGAACAGTGAGTAACCGTTTGATTGAGACAGGATGTTTACGACCCGACGGGCTGTATTCCTAACGATCCTGCATCAATTGAGGTGGTACCATGTATCAGCTGGCAACAGTTAGTTCTCTGTGTCTGATCGTTTTCGGGGCTCTCTATCTGTACTGGGGCTCTCGGGCAGCTCGCCTGTACCGCAGCATTCGGGATCAGCGGGCTGACGAGGATTACACGCCTGTGGCGACCGTCATCCTGCCATTGCGGGGCAATGATCCATTTCTGGTGCACTGCCTGGATGGACTGCTGAATCAGGATTATCCGGATTATCGGGTGAAGATTGTAGTCGACCATGTCAGTGATCCAGCGCTGGGCTTTGTCAGGCAGTATCTGCGTAAGCACCCTCATCCGAATTGTGAAGTCAGTATTCGACATCAGCAGGCAATCAATTGTGGGCTGAAAAATGCGACTCTGATCCAGGCCATTCAAAGTGTTTCTGCAGACGTGGAAGTCGTGGCCTGGCTGGACGCGGATGTGCTTCCGCATCGTCGCTGGCTGCGAGACCTGGTAGTGCCTTTACGTGAGGCAGAGGTCGGGATCGCTTCAGGGATTCGCTGGTATGCACCCCAGTCGACAAATGCGGGGACACTGGTTCGGCATGCCTGGAATGCGGCGGCCGTGTTGCAGATGCTTTCGCTGGACATTGCCTGGGGTGGCTCAATCGCATTGAGTCGATCAGTGTTTCAGGATCCACGGTTTTCAAATACGCTGTCTAAAATGATGTGGGATGATACGGGCCTGAAATCGATTGCCGATCAGTTGAATCAGAAACTGGTCTTCTCGCCGACAGCGACGATGATTAATGCCGAATCCATCGCTTTGGATTCGAGTCTGCGGTTCATAACCCGCCAGATGGTTAATGCACGTTTTTATCATTCTCACTTCTGGTTTATAGCCACACTTGGATTTGTTTCGGCGCTCGCCCAGACAGTACTGGTCGGGCTGGGGCTGCTGTTCCTGTATCAGGGACAGCAGCTGGCAGCCGGACTGGTCATGGGAGTACTGGCCTTTGCCGGTGGTTCGGTAGCATTTTCCATTTATCGAGTGGGTTCGCATATCGAACAGCTGGTGCGGTCCCGGGGTGGTGAGTTCCGTCGTCATCCACTCAAGACAGTGGGTTACCTCTGGCTGATGCCTTATCTGTTTTGTGGTTGTCTGATCGCTGCGATTCGCACTCGTACGATTAACTGGCGGGGCGTGATTTATTATGTGCCAGCGCCATTCGAGATTTATATCAATCATTACGAACCGTTCCAGAAACCGGCGCCGATGAGTGTCAGAGCGGAACTGGAAAATGTTTCGATTTGAAGGTAGCTCCACTGTAGAGATTGCGGGTTGAACGTCAGTGGGAAGTCAGTAAGATAGATTGAAGGTTGATTTACGTTTCGCGAAGAATCGCCGCCTGTCAGAGTTGAAATCCTGTTTTCAACCGTCTGTCATCTCCTCGACCGCATTTCATAAAGTTCAACTATGTTTTCTGAATCGACCTGGAGCCGTAAAAGTATTGGTGATGTGGACGTGGTATACCATGACGGGTTATATCACCTGTTTCATCTGGTGCTACCCAATCATGACTTTATCGCGCATGCAATCAGTGACAATGCATTGAACTGGCGGCGGGTTGATAATGCGCTGTTCATCGGCGATCCCGGCGGCTGGGACGACCTGATGTTGTGGACAATGCATGTGACGCCTGACCCGCATGAGCCGGGGCGCTGGCGGATGTTTTATACGGGGATTTCGCGGCGTGATCAGGGAAAAGTGCAGCGCATCGGTCTGGCATTCAGTGATGATCTCTATCATTGGGTGAAGGCGGATGTCGACTGGGAGGATCGGCGTGGGATGCACGATCCGCAGCATATTCTAGAGATCCGCGCGAAGCTCCAGTCGGTCGTTTCCACGAATATCAAAGCCAGGCAGAATCCTGACAGCTGTTTTCCTTTAGAGCCGGAGGAGGAGTATTATGAATCCTCTCCTGAAAACGAGCGGAACTGGGTGAGCTTTCGGGATCCGTTTTATTTCCATGAAGGAGATCATAGCTGGTTACTGATGGCTGCTCGTGTGAATGAAGGGCCGCTGGTACGACGAGGCTGTGTGGGACTGATGGAAGAAGTTGCTCCCAATCATTTCCGCGCCTTGCCGCCGCTGCATGCACCGATGATTTATGACGACATTGAAGTTCCCAATCTGTTTCGGATTGACGGCGATTATTATCTGATCGGCAGCCTGCGGGAAGATGCGAAGATCCGTTACTGGCACACAGAGTGTCTGGAAAAGCCCTGGCGTAACTATTACGACAATGTCCTGCTGGCACAGGGCAATTATGCAGGTCGCATCTGCCGTGATGATCAGGGGATTCTGCTCTGGAATTTTTATACCAGTTCGGCTCACGACCGCACCACAAATAATCTGCTGCCTCCTCCCAAGCGTCTGGAGCGTCTTCCCAACGGCCAGTTGCGCACTACCACGTTCGAGGGGATTCACGAACGTGTGCTTGATCGACTCGATTCACACCGTCTGCACGTGTTAAAAGGGACTCACGAAGAATCGTTTTTTCGCGTCAACGATGGATCACTGAAGGTAGTGAGCCAGGCTGGTTACCAGGGTTTTGTCTTCAATGAAGAAGTGAGCTGTTTTCGTCTGCGGTGTCATTTTTCGATGCAGGGAGACGGAAAGTGCGGCATTCTGATTCGCATCGACGCGGAATCGTATGACGGGTATTACCTGTCGCTGGATCTGCTGAAAGGGATTGCACAGTTTCGTTCCTGGAGGACGGGCGAAGAAAAGTCAGGCGAAAACATGATGCAGTTTGAGTCGCTGCAGGATGGCTCCTGGCGGGTCAAAGATCCGGATGACGTCGAGATCCAAATGATATCTTTCGGCAGTTATCACGAGTTGAGTGTGAATGGGGGGATCGTGCTCTCACTGGCGAACTCCACATTTACCAGTGGGATGCTGGGTTTCTATGTCGAGACCGCGACACTGCAGATTAACCAACTGGAAGTACACCGACTCAAGCCGCCGACTCAAACGGACGAACATCTGACCACCGGCTGGCGCAAAAACAGCCCGGAGGAAGAAGCTGGGACGTGAGCGAACAGTAAGAAGAACGATTTTCTCAGATCAGCTGAGCAAATTGACGGCAGTGCGGATCGCCAGCAGAACGGAGGTGATCAAACCAATGAACCCAAGGATTTTCATCCAGGCGGGGATGGCGTTCTCACCTTTCATGTCGGCACGTGTCGCCAGCCAGAGCATGGCGATGGCCAGCATCGGAATACCCAGTACCGTCAGTGACTGAGCAAAGATGATCAATCCTACCGGCTTTTGTCCCATGGTTTTTGTATAGATGGCCACTGCCATCCCGACCATGAGAGCGAATACCGTAAACAGTTTGGGCCATTTCTGATCGATATAGCCACCCAGTCCGAAACCATCGGCCAGGATCGAACCGCCAATCATGGCGTTGACCAGGAACGAACTGAAGGCACCGGCAAAAATCCCCAGTGAGAAAATCACCATGGCCGATTTACCAAAACCGGGTTCAAGGCTGGTGGCGACATCAGAGACGGAGGTCAAAGTTTCAACGTCTGGATTCTGGTATAGCACTTTGGCGGCGGTGATCAGTACCATTAACGTAATCAGTCCCAGCATACTGATGCCAAGTGTGGAATCGATGAGCCCCTGTTTGAGGTTTGCCCGGGTCCAGCCTTTCTGACGTACCAGATAGGACTGATAAAAAGCACCCGCGACGGAGAATGTGGTGGCATACATCGCGACGATAGGCGTCATGACTTCTTGCATTCCGGCGCCGTTGGCAGCCTGTTCGGGCAGAGACGGGATGAGTCCTGCGATTGCTTTCAGCCAGTCCGGCTTGACCTGAAACAGATTGATGGCAAAAGCGATGATCATGATCGCGACCAGCAGCTTCATCAGTTTTTCAATCACACCATACAGGTGTTTGAAACCGTAGAGTGCCAGAATGATGAAGGCATTCATGCCGATGATGATGGCAAGAGAATAATCGTTGCCTTCTTTCATGAACGGTTCGACTGCCGCCAGCACGCCGAGGTTGTTACTGAATTGAAAACAGGCGGCGATTAAGAACAGGATGACCCCGGTCGCAGCAGCCACCGGTCGACCCGCGCGTTCTGCCAGTTCGTCGCAGATCGTGCCCTTGAGTTGAATTCCGAGTCGGGCTGAGAGTGCCGTCATGGCGATCATCATGATGACGGCAATTACCAGGACCCAGCTCATCTGGTAGGCGTAGGTATGGCCGATTTTAGAAGCCGACAGAATACTGCCCGGCCCGAGTACTACTGACGCCGTAATAATGGCGGGACCCAGGCTGGCGAGAAGACGTTTGAAGAAACTGGTGGGCGGCTGGTCGTTCATGGATGAGATACCGTATTTCTAAATATAAGTTAGTAATAGGCTGCATCTTACCAAACTGGGTGTGGAAATTGAGGGTACGACGAGGTTTTTTATTCAAAACGATCGTAAATCAGTACCTCATCCAGTGACAACTGTCCTCCCCGTTCATTGGCGGGTCGAATTGGTTTTCCGACCACGACGAACATGGAAATCAGGAAATCCTCAGGCAGATTGATCAGATCGGCGACTTTTTCGAAGTCAAAACCGTCCATAGGACAAGTATCGTAACCCATGTCTTTGGCAACCAGCATCATGGTTTGAGCGGCCATGCCACAGGAGCGCTGGGCTTCATCGCGTTCCAATTGTTCTTCGTTTTTATAAAATGACAAGATCATGGGGACCAGCGCCTGCTGAACCGGTTCCGGGGCATTCTGCCAATACCGCATCGGATCTTTCTGCCAGGACTTCATGTCAGCGCAGATGACAACCAGCAGGGATGCATCGGTGACCTGTGCCTGATTCCAGGAGGCTTCGCGAATTTTCTGCCGCAATTCAGGATCTTTGACTACGACAAATCGCCAGTGTTGAATATTAAAGGCTGTGGGAGAAAGCAGCGTATAAGTGAGGAGTTTGTTGATTTCCTCGTCGGTCATCTGATGATCGGGATCGTATGATTTGACAGAACGTCTTGCTTCAATTGCTTTTAAGGTTTCCATTCTCATTCACTTATATCAATAAACACACTAAAAATATCAAACAGCGTCTGCTTCTATCATAGGCAGTCACCCCCGTGAATAACACTGTTTCAGGGAAATCCAAATCAGGAAATCGTCTGTTTTCAGCGAATATCCTGACTGGGAAGCGGGAATCTTTCCGGTTCGAACATTGTCGCTGCCAGAAATTCCCCATATAGTTACCACAGCGGGCAGCCGAACAGTAGACACGGATGATTATCACGAATGCCCTGCATCGGGTTCATCCTGCACAACGGACTCAAACACAGGATCAGTCATGTCCCAGTCAGAAACAACCAAAGCCAAATCGACAGACAGCAGCTCAGCGAAAGATCAGAAGAACGAGCGCGGTTCAATGGGTCGTATTTTTCTGGTGCTGGTCATCGGATTCTGTGTGCTGCTCTGGTTTGCTCCACAGATCGTTTCGCGAACCTCGCTGAAAGATTCGATTCTGCCCCGCATTCTGAAAAACTATCCGGGTGAGATTCGTACCGGAGCAGTCAGTCTCAATTGGGGAGCACCCGTGACATTTCAGGATGTGGCGTTGGAAGATTTTGAAGGACGGGATGTGGTCCGCATCGATCAGATTCAAACGAAAAAAACGTTGTGGGAACTGGCGAAGGACCGCAAGCGTATCGGCGATGTGAATGTGGACGGCGTGACGACTTTGACGTATGTCAACGATCAGGGGCTCGCGAATCAGGATCTGCTGACGGCCATCATCAATAAAGGAACGAAAGAAAATCCGCAGGGAGATCCCGACGCGCAGGAAGAACTCAAAACCGGATCGCAACAGTCGCTGACGCTGCATCTCTCTGATCTCAACCTCAATGTAGTAAATGCCGCGGACGAGTCCACATCCTACCTGACAGGCATGAATATCACCGTCATACGCCCCGAACTGCGCACCGATCCGGTGATGGTCGAAGGCAGTTGGAAGGAACCAGTGGGGGAAAATGCAGAGATCAGGAATCCCGCGGAAATTGAATTTCTGGTCAGTGCAGTTAAATCGGGTGAACCAGACGCTTCACGAGCGGGCTCACTGAAATTCAAAACCCGTTTTTTCGATCTGAAACAGTTAATGCCTCTGGTCAGTGCCTTGTCCCCCGGTGCGTACCTGGATGGGATTTCCAATTCCGAGATGGAAGTTAAATGGTCGGGAACAAAAGAAGCACCGCGGTTTGCCGTCAAAGGAAACTGGGAAGCGGCGCCACTCGTATTTGGTGCGCCGGAGTTACTGGGCACCGATGAAATCTCGACCGATTACGCGAAAGGCAATATTGACCTGATGGCCGCGGATGGGGTGTTGTATTTCAAAGAAGCCCGTGCCGAGTCGCAGTTGGGCAAAGTCGCATTGCAGGGGAAATTGAACTGGGATGACCTGAAGGATGAAAACAAACAGGAAAAGCTGAAGGGGTTGTTGAATTCCCAGCTCAAACTGTCCGGCGATCTGGACCTGGCAGAAACGGCAAAACAGCTCCCGGAAACGATGCATCTGAAACCGGGCATGCAGATAACTTCGGGCACGGTTAACTTTGGAGTTTCCAATTTCGATCCGCAGCAGCCAGAACAGAATCAGAACTCGACATGGGCCATCGACTTGAAAACATCAGATCTGACAGGTCGTAATAACGGACAGGAAATTCGCTGGCAGCAGCCGGTCTCGTTGATGATGCAGATTGTCAGAGGGCCAGATTCGTTTGATATCCGTTCCCTGAAGTGTGAATCCGATTTCCTGAAAGTGACCGGTAGTGGCAATGCCAGCGATCTAAAGCTTCGACTGGAAGCAGACCTGGACCAACTGTCACAACGATTGGAGCAGTTTGTCGATCTGCAGGCGGTGGCTTTGAAAGGCAAGATGAATGGCGAAGTTGACTTCAAAGTGACAGGAGAGTCATGGGAGACAAAATCATTTTTGAATTTCGATCACCTGCAACTGGCAATGCCCGATCGGCGGGGCTGGCAGGAACCGGAATTGAAACTGACCGTAGACGGTGCAGGGAAAACGGATGAACAACAGATTCATGTAGAACGGTTCATTGTGACATTGATTTCCGGTGCCGATGCGTTTCAGGCAAAACTGGAATCGCCTACCACCATTGATCGTCAGCCGAAAGAGGAAGCACGTCAGCAGCTGCTGCCTTTCAAGATTCAACTGCAGGGCAATCTTGCTTCCTGGGGAGACCGGGTGCGACCACTGTCGAAGGAGGATCTGCAGCTGTCAGGAGACGTCAAGTTTGCCTCTTCCATTTCCATTGGCGATCAATATTTTATCCACGATAATACCACGCTGGATCTGACAAACGTCCGTATTCAGACACCCGACATGTGGATCAGTGAGCCTCGGGCCGAATTAAAAACGGCGGGAAGCTGGGACGGGAAACAGAAAACGCTCAAGGCATCAAAGCTGACCTATCGTGGTACCGCAGTCGCGGTCAACGGAGAAAAACTGGAAGTTCAACTTCCCAACGATGAAGTTCACACGCCTTCGTTTGTGGGATCATTGTCAATGAATGGTGACCTGCATGCGCTTTCGCTCTGGTTTCAAAATCCGGCAGAGCCACCTGAGCAGAGATACTATGGAACGATTCAAGGACAGGCTAACGTGGTTGTGACTGAAACCTCGCGACTGGCAAACTGGCGTGCGACGATTGCAGATTTTGCCATTGAAGCCCCCATACGTGAGCCGGTGTCACCCGGGAAGAAAATGGTTCCCAGCAAACGTAATCCCGGATGGGCCATCAGCTGGCAGGAGCCCGAAGTCCGCGTGGAAGGGGATACACTGCAGGATCTGAACGAGGATTCGCTCACCTTGAACCAGATGTCGATTCAATCGGAGATGCTGGACCTGACCGCGAAAGGGGAAATCAAAGAGCTGTCGACCCGTAAACAGGTCAGACTGGCGGGGGAAGTGACCTACGACTGGGAAAACCTGACTCCCCTGCTCCGCAGTAAACTGGGGCCGGATGTCGAGATCGTCGGTCACGAGACTCGACCGTTCACTTTAAACGGACCTCTGGGCAGTACGGCAAACGATCAGGCGCGCGAAATGGTTTTGAACGCGCTGCCGCGCCCGTTGTATCCCAATACGCGACCACTGTTCGTCCCCACCGATCAGTATAATGATTTGACTGGAGAAGCCGGGTTTGGCTGGGAAAAAGCGAATATCCGTGGCTTGACCAGTGGTAAGACCAATATCGAGGCGACCATCAAGGATGGGCAGATTCATATTACGCCCCTTGATCTGCAGGTGAGTGGAGGCCGTCTGAGAATCGCACCGATTGTGCGACTGGACGTGAAACCGGCAGTACTGGTTTTTGAAAAAGGGGATGTGATTGATAATTTTCAGTTCACGCCCGAGATGACACGCAACTCACTGAAATACGTCGCACCGATGCTGGCAAACAGCACGAATATTCAGGGGCAGTTTTCACTGAGCCAGGATTACGCCATCATTCCCATTGATCAACCAGAACTCGGCGAAGCAAAGGGGACGCTGCTCGTCAAATCGACAAAGGTCAAGCCGGGGCCGTTGTTTGATGCGTTAGCGGAAAAAATCGATCAGGTGCTGTCGATCGTGAATATCAATCGGTCGAGTCGATTAATCAGCTCGGATTCGGTATTCCTACAGGTGCAGAATCAGGCGTTGCATTATCATATGATTGATGGTCGGGTCTTTCATTCTCCGTTTGAGGTACAGATGAAGGGGGTCACCATCCGTACCACGGGTTCAGTTGGCCTGGATGAATCGCTGGACCTGGTGGCGGAAGTCGGGTTCGGCAATCTGATTTCGGAAGACAGTGACAAGCCGTTTGTAAAAGCGCTCATCAGTAAGCCACTGCGATTGCCGATTGGCGGGACCTTGAAGAAACCCAAAGTCGACATGAGCCAGGTAGGTAACTACGCCAAGCAGATGGGAGTCAATGCACTGGATGCTGTTTTAGGCAGTGGCGTGGGGGCACAGATTCAAAGCCTGTTCCCCGAACGAACGCCCGAAGAGATGGAGCGGATTCAGAAAGAACGCGAGGAGCGTCGCAAAGAACGTGAAGAACGTCGCGAACAGAAACGGCTGGAAAAACTCAAACGTAAACAGGGACTGTGATCGAAATGCGTTGACTCGTACTCGGGTGGACTGATGCAAACAGTTTCTCCACGATTGAAACGATTCAGTGTTGACCGGTTGTTGCCGTCGATCAATCTTCTACTGATTGTCGCATTCAACCTGAGCCTGTATTTTCTGTTTGTGAGGAATGATCCAGAGTGGTTTAGAGCCGTCTGGTGCCTGACAGTATTATTGATGTTCTGGATATTGCTCTGGTCCTTGAGATTTCGAGGCACTAGCCAGAAAAACGATGCGACGACACAAGTCGGCGGAACACTGTTGACTCTGGTGACGGTCTACAGTCTGTCGAATGGACTCTCCTACCTGTGGCTACCGGATCTGGAAGTCTACATCACTGTGATTCTGCAATGCGGGATCACCCTGGTCGTCGGCATTACAATGACGCTTTCACTCGTTGATCAATCCCCGGCAGATTCTCAGATCAACTGGCCCGTTGTGATTTGCAGCTACCTGACACTCGTGGTGACATTAATGTTGAATCTGACAGCCGTGTGGCTTATGTTGACAGGCGGCGTTTAAGTAACAACATCCAAAGTGCGTCGTTTGTCTGGGTATGCGTCACAACTGACAGGCCAGCGCATCATCTTCAGGAATAGCAGATGTCAGTCAGCCCCTTTAGTTTTGAACCGATTGCCTTGTATGTTCTGTACAATCCATTTCAACCCAAACTGGAACGATTACGCCCCGATGAATTTCTTCATAATCCGTATGACAGCGAACCGCATACCAGACTTGAAGTATTGATTTCGTCACCCGCTGATTACATTACCGGTTTATGGACGGAAGCGTTTGAGTCGGAACTGAAATCGTTTCACGATGATACCGGATTTGATCTGTTGACGAATGGAGGAGGTGCTACGGGCTCAGGTCCCTCTCCCGAATTCAGTGCTGCAACGATCGATCTGTCTGGAAACAGTGCGCCAGCTGCCGCCGCGACAAGGCTGATTGCCCGGGGGGATCTTCTGATTTCAACGGCGAGTGGAATTACCCCCATCAAATCGAAACCGTTCGAATTACTGGAAGGGGTTGAAATTGATGTAGCTGGATTTGTGTTTCGGATCTCTGAAGTCGACTATCGCGATGACATCAACGGGCCGGCGGAAGTCACCTTCAAACGCACTACTGTCGAATCTAAAATGAAAGATGTGGCTCGCATTTACTTCGAAGCGACAGATGGTAACAATCTGGATTTTGAGCTGCGATATTCTCAAGCGCTGGGCTCGGATGAAGATTATGAGCTGGAGGACATGTTTGTGTTCCGAACCGGCAGTGGTAAGGCAGTACTTGTAGTCGAATGCTGGGAAGATCGATTCGAATGGATTGAAGAATATGAAATCATTTCCACACTTACTTGCCGACCTGGTTAAACCAGAAGCGAGTCCATTGCATGAAATGATCTTTCAAGATTGAATCCTCACTGGAATAAAATCATATGACAGCGGGACTGATGAAAATCGCGAAGTTGAGTGTGCTGACCCTGGTGATGCTGATCGCTGTAGCCCTGTTTCAGCTTTATGTCAGTGTGGTCGAACTCTCTCTGTCGCAGGATCACATCCGCCAGGCGTTTGGAAAAGGGATAGCCGCCTGTATCTTTCTGACGGCCGGCGGTACCGCTTTACGCTCTCCCCTGAGTGGACTGCTGTCCGGAATTCTGGTCTGCTTTTTCTTTGCTCTGGGATACATCGTTCTCTGGGCAGGAATCCCTCTCGAATGGCTTTTTTGAACGTGCCTTAAAAAGGTACCATTTTTTCCCGATTCCTGTTATCGTGCTTTGTCTGTGAACAGCATTGTTCTGGAACAAATCCTACTGACCAGCTACAGGATGCAGGAATGGAAGAAGGCGGCGAGAGTCAGCGTATCGAATTGAAGACGGCAATGTGGATTTATCTGCTGGCTCTGGTGATTGGCGTGGGGGTTGGTACACTGGGATCGGCCTTTCATTACTGCCTTGATAAAGTGATCGATGTTTATGCTGTGATTTCTACGTCGTTTTCCGGTTCTGCCTTTCTGACGATATTGACAGCTGCAATTATTGGAGCGGCGATGGTGGCGACCGCAGCAGTCCTCGTACGGAAATATGCACCGGAGACCGCCGGCAGCGGCATTCAGGAAGTGGAAGGCGTGATGGGCGAACTGATGACGCTCCGCTGGCGGAGTGTTTTGCCGGTGAAATTCATTGGTGGCGTGCTGTCGATGGGGGCGGGTCTGGTGCTCGGACGGGAAGGCCCGACGATTCACCTGGGGGGATGTGTCGGTCAGATCGTCGGTGAAAAAGCGAACTCGGATAAGCATACTTTGAATACCTTTCTGGCTGCGGGCGCGACCGCGGGCTTGAGCGTTGCCTTCAGTGCGCCACTGGGCGCGATCCTGTTTATGATCGAAGAAGTCCGGCCTCGATTTCAATACAGTTTTGTCGCGTTACACGCAGTAATTATTGCCAGTATCACGGCGAATCTGGTCAACGATCAGGTATTCGGCACACTTCCTCAACTGCCGGTTCAGTTACAGGCATCCCTGCCCACCTTTCAGCCGCCGGGTAATCTGTTGCTGACTCTGTCATTGAACCTGCTGCTGGGCGCATTGATTGGCGTATTGGGGGCCGGTTTTAACTCGGTGATGTTAAAGTGCCTGCGGATCTCTGATGGATTGAACAGCCGCTTGATGCTGGTCATCGTGGCGTCGGTAGGGGCAGTGGTCGGTGCGTTGATGATCATTGCACCGGAATATGTGGGTGGCGGTGAAGCGCTGGTGAAGGAAATCTTCGCGGAGTCCCCCCTGCTCGGCTTTCTGCTGGCGTTACTTGTCGTGCGGGCCGGGTTGACGTTTTTAAGCTATTCAATGGGTGTGCCCGGCGGTATCTTCGCACCAATGTTGGCGCTGGGCGCATTGATAGGCACGAGCTTTGGGTATGTGGTGCATGAGCTCGCACCACAGGCAGAACTGCAGGCGGCGACATTTGCGGTTGCGGCGATGGGAGCCCTGTTTGCAGCAACAGTACGCGCACCGCTGACGGGGATTGTGCTGGTCGCAGAGATGACAGACAGCTTCGAACTGCTGCCGGCAATGATCGTGACGTGTATGACCGCCAGCATCGTCGCGCAATCTCTAGGCAGTCGCCCGATCTACGATATGCTGCTGGAACGAACCCTGGAACGCAGAGGTTTGAAAGAGGAACTGGAAGAAAATAAGTAAAATCCAGCCACTCAATTTCAGTGGAAAATCAATCACAGAATTCTGTATTTCAAATCGACAAAAACGGAAGCCATGCCCGAACTAACAACCGTTGAACTCCTGGAAGAAGTGAAAACGCTGCGTCGACGTGTTGCGGAACTGGAACAGCAGCAGGCGGAAAGGAATAGTAATAAGGTACAAGATCTGGCCCACCAGTATTTTAACCTGGTTGGTGAGATGATCATTGCCATCGATTCAAATCAGACGGTGAATTTAATCAATCGGCAAGGCAGTCTGCTGCTGGAGACTGAGGAATCTGAAATTATCGGCAAGAACTGGTTCGACCATTTTCTACCAGATGCGAATCGTGAGGAAGTTCGCGCACTGTTTGAGAAGCTGGTCCAGGGAGATCTGATGCCGGTGGAGTACTTTGAGAATGAAATCATTACGGCAAGTGGCAGCCTGAAGTCGATTGCCTGGCACAATTCGTTACTGAGAGATGCTGCAGACCGTATCATTGGGACCCTGAGTGTGGGTGTGGATATCACCTCGCGAAAAGAGACTGAACAGGCACTGCGCGAGAACGATCAGATGTTTCGGCAGATCTCAGAAAATATTAATGAACTATTCTGGGTCTGTAGTCCAGACTGGCGCGAAGTTTATTATGCGAGCCAGATGTATGAAGTGATCTGGGGCCGTAGCTGCCAGAGCCTGTATGATGATCCCCGGTCCTGTCTGGATGCAATTCACCCGGATGATCGTGAATCCGTTGAAAGCGAGATCAGGGCGACATCAGAAAATGGTCTCTCTAATTCTGAATTTCCGCGGTTCAGAATCATTCACAAGAATGGCAGTGTGAGGTGGATGCAGGTACGGGCCTTTCCTGTTTATGATGATAATCATCGGGTGACACGCATTGTCGGTATCGGTGTAGATATCACCAGCCGCAAACAGGAAGAGGATGCCGTCCATAGGGAGAATGCAGAACTGGAGCGCTGTGTTGAAGAGCGAACGGAAGAACTTGCCAGGCGGACTGCACAGTTAAAAGCCATGTTCATTGCGATACCGGATGTAGTACTGGTGCTCAATCGTAATGGAGAAATTATCAATTTTAACAGCCGCAGCAAGATGGATTATTTTCTCTCACCCACATTGCATCGTGGCAGCATCATCTGGAAGGTATTACCAGGTAACGTCAGAAGTCAGATGAAGTTGCTCATCAACCGCGTTTATGATTCCCAGCAGATTGAAACACTTGATTATTGTCTGGTCAAGCAGGAGAAAAAAAGCTGGTATCGGGCGCGCGTGCTGCCTTATCTGTCCGATGAATTTCTGATGATGATTGAGCAGATTAATGATCAGAAAATCGCAGAAATGGAGTTGAAAGATCTGCATGAAAAACTTTCTGAAGCCCAGAGACTGGCCCATATCGGCAGTTGGGAGTGGTGTATCAAAGATGATACAATTTGGTGGTCAGATGAAGTCTATCGTATCTTTGGTGTGACGAAGTCAGACATTATTCTCACGAACGAGTTCTTTCTGCAGACCATTCATCCCGAGGATCGCCCGCTGGTAGATCAAATGATTGCTCAATCATTAAAATTTGATTTACCATACAGCATCGAACATCGCATCCTGCGGCCTGACGGGGAAGTCCGTCATGTCCATGAACGCGCTTTGCTGAAAAAGAATGATGAAGGCGAGGTCTTGTTCATGAATGGGACCGTACAGGATATGACGGAAAGATATGAAGCGATCAGAATGGCACAGGAATATCGGGATATCCTGGCGCATGCTTCCCGGCTGGCTGTGATGGGAGAATTGACGGCCGGTATTTCCCATGAACTCAATCAACCTTTGACCGCCATTGCAAATTATACAGCGGCCATGAGACAGCATTTGAATGAGAATCGCGAAATGACTCACCTGGTGGATAAAGTTCAGGAACTGTCTCTGCGTTCCGGCGAGATTGTACGGAAACTGAAATCGCTGGCTGAAAAACGGACTCTGCAGGCGATCCAGTTCAATATCCAGGAAAGTATTCGAAGTGCCCTGGACTTGATTCAATATGAACTGCGACATCGACAGATCGAAGTGAAGATTGAGAGCCAGACGAAATTTATGGTTGTGTATGCAGATCGTGTACAGATAGAGCAGGTGCTGGCCAATTTATTTATCAATGCCCTGGAGGCAATGGCGGAATCCTCTTATCCCCGCAAGCTGACCATTAACGTTTCGTCTGCTGAAGATTCGATGATTCTGGTTGCGATTACAGATACAGGAAATGGTGTACCAGGAGATTTCGTCGACCATCTGTTTACTCCGTTCACCACGAACAAAAAAGATGGACTGGGTATCGGCTTGTCTTTAAGCCGTTCCCTGGTAGAAGCAGCCGGAGGTCGAATCTATTACCGTTCCACTTCAGAGCGGGGTGCCTGCTTCCACCTGTTGCTACCCACGCGTCCCTGTAGAAAATAATGGGGTTTAAATACCTGCATCAGGCGGCAGACGGGATTAAAACACGGGAATGAAGTTACCTTCGGAGAGCTTAAACGGACGGTCAGTGCGGTCCCGGATTTCGATTTCGGGATTGATGCCGAAGCGGGTGAAGATGGTGGCAGCCAGGTCAGCCGGCGTGACCGGATGGGACTGAGGATAGACGCCGAGATTGTCGCTGGCGCCGTATGCAGTGCCCTGTTGAACTCCACCACCGGCCAGAACAACGCTGTAGCAGTTAGGCCAATGATCGCGCCCACCATGTACATTCACGCGGGGCGTGCGACCGAATTCTCCCATGGCGATGACGAGAGTCGAATCCAGCAGACCGCGCTGATCCAGGTCGCGTATGAAAGCCGCGAAACCCTGGTCGAAGGGGGCCAGCAGTTCGCGGTGCCTGGGAAACAGGTTGGAATGGCTGTCCCAGTTCACGGTCTGACCGTTGAGGACTCCGTCGTGCACATTGATGAAGCGGACTCCTGATTCCACAAGTCGTCGCGCCAGCAGCAGACTTTGTCCCAGCTTATTACGACCGTACTGTTCGCGGATCGCTGCGGGTTCGCGTTCGATGCGGAAGGCGTTCTGCACGACGGGGTTCTGCAGCAGTTCGAATGCACGCCGCTGATAACTTGCCAGATCAGCGTTTTCCACATCCAGCTGATCCAGTGATTTCAATAGCGCGCGGCGATTCTGCAGACGTGGTTCGCTGACGGCGAGCGGACGCTGCAGGTTTTGAACCCGGAACTGCTCTGCGTTCGGATCAGCGTTGATCTGAAATGGATCGTGACTGCCTCCCAGAAATCCGGAATTCTGCCCTGGTAGATCGACGACGTTGTGCATCACATGCGGCAGCGCGACATTGATCAGGGGATTACCGGTCCTGGCGAGCGCACCGCGAGATGTTGCATAACTGACGGCGGCGGCAACATTGGGAAAATCTCCCAGCCGGTTTTCGCCAAGCACCTCGTTGTTACTGGAAGGGGTCTTTCCGACCAGCGCCTGATACATGGCGGAATTGTGATTGGTCAAATCATGGTGCATTGAGCGGATGACTGTCAGCTTATGCATGATCTGGGCGCACGCGGTAAGGTGTTCGCAGTTAATCAGTCCGGGCACACTGGTTTTGATCGGTCGATATTCGCCCCGCACTTCGGAAGAGGCTTCGGGCTTCATGTCCCAGGTGTCGATCTGACTGGGACCACCATAAAGCATTAACAACACGCAGGAACGTATCGGCGTATGCGGTGCGTTTTTGCTGGCAGAGAGACGCCGCTGATTCAACGCGGCGGCAATTGCAGCGTAGCCCGCTGTTTGCAGAAAGCAGCGGCGTGAAATAGCACTTTCCAGGATGCCGGGTATTTCGAGCACGATACCGTTTCTCCAGTGGAGTTCAACAATCTGCAACGTAGAATGGGATTGTACCAACCAGGGTTTCAGGACTGCAAACAAATTCTGGGAAGGGAAGCATCATGAATCCGAGTGTGCGGAGTAAAAAGCGACAAACCATACTGTTGCTGATTCTGTTGATGAGCGGAATCGGTTTGGCCATCACGGGTTACCGTTGGTATACCTGGCCGGAACGCACCTGGAATGAGTTCACGCTGGCCAACATGGAAATTGATTCTAAGGATCGTAGCTTCCCCAAACACTGTGATCACATATAAAATAGAAGTGACACTTAGAACGACTTTTTTACTCAAGCATTTGGCAAGCCATGCGACACGGTTCGAATCTCAATCCGCCCAATCGTTTCGAGTCGACGTACTCGGAACCGGATCTGGAACAGCTGGAGTGGGATGACGAATATCTCTCCCAGCCCCGGCGGATTGAGTACATTGACGACAATTCCAAATCGATCGTGACCGAGAACGATTCCCCCGACCTCAACTTTCGGTTTAGTGTGAATCCCTATCGAGGCTGCGCGCATGGCTGCAGTTACTGTTATGCGCGGCCCTTTCATGAATATCTGGGATACAATGCCGGTCTCGACTTTGAAACGAAGATCATGGTCAAGCGGGATGCCGCAAAGCTGTTTCGCGACTTTCTGAGCCGAAGCGACTGGCAGCCCGAGTTGATCGCGTTTTCCGGCATCACCGACTGCTATCAACCCGCCGAACGTGAATTTAAGTTGACGCGACAGTGTCTGGAAGTGGCGTCCGAAGCCAATCAGCCGATCGGCATCGTCACGAAAAATGCACTGGTTGTGCGGGATCTGGAGCTGTTGACTTCGATGGCCCGGCGGTTGCTGGTGCACGTGAGTCTGTCGATCACCACGCTCGACCCGCAGTTGGCGCGGGAGATGGAGCCGCGGACCAGCATCCCGGCGGCCCGACTGCGGGCGATTCGGGAGCTGTCGGCTGCCGGTGTGCCAGTCAAGGTGATGGTCTCGCCGATCATTGCAGGTTTGAACGATCACGAAGTACCGGAGATTCTGAAAGCAGCGAAAGAGGCGGGGGCGATGTCAGCCAGTTACATCTTGCTGCGTCTGCCTTTGACGGTGAAACCGGTGTTTGAGGAATGGCTGGAACGAACACAGCCCGCGCGGAAGGAACGGGTGCTGAGTCGCATTCGCCAGACGCGGGACGGCAAGTTGAACAATTCAGAGTTCGGCAGCCGCCAGCGGGGCACCGGGGAAATCGCCGAGCAGATCGGCAGTCTGTTCAACGTCTTCTGTGGTAAACTGGAACTGGATCGACGCTTACCGGCTTTAGATTACGAACAGTTCAAACCGCCTGTTACAGGTAAGGGCCAGCAGTGGCTGTTTTGAAAGTGGATGTGCCATGAATCAACCTGAGCCAAATCCGAAACGTGTGAGTCGCTTAAAGTGGGTGTGTCGGGGTGTCGGGTTGCTGGTCGTTGGTGGGCTGGTCTGGTTTGTGGTGTCGACAGTGCAGAAAGGCCGGACGATTGAGCATCTGAAAACAGAATATGGTATGACGATTTATTCTGAACCCGGCGTTTTGATCAGCAGGCTGCCCGCGTCCTGGCAGGATCAAATTCAGTTCTATGCGGCAGATGCCTTTGACCTTGCATTGAATGATGTCATCTTTGTCAATGGCACTGGAAAGGAGATTGGTGATGAGGAACTGGCCACAATTGGTCAGTTTAAAAATCTGAAAGCACTCTATCTGTTTGACACCTCGATTACGGATGAGGGGCTGGCTCATATTGAAAATATGCGAAAACTGGAACGTCTCGGATTGAGCGGGACCTCACTCAGTGATCGCGGTTTGCTGCACCTGAGCGAGATGGCGAAACTGAATGAACTTCACCTGGGTGGAACAGAGATCACTGATACCGGATTGCGCCGGCTGAATCATCTGTCAGAATTACAGGTGATTGATTTGCGGGAAACCGCTATCAGTGATACAGGGCTGGCCAGTTTGAATGGAATTTCGAAACTGAAGTATCTTGACCTGAGCCATACACGCGTCAGTGATGCCGGGTTGAAACACCTGAAAGGCCTCACAAAACTGCAATTCTTGCAGTATGAGGGAACACAGATCACGGAAGCCGGTATCAATGATCTCCACCAGTCGCTACCGGAACTGTCTGATTAGACTGTGTCCAGTTTGCTGACACAAACTGACTGATGGCACACGGAGACCTGTCTTAAGTCTACTCTTTTATTTTTTAAACCAGAGTCGCATCAGGGCAGTGATGGCCTGGGGGCGTTCCATGGGGGACATGTGACCGCACTCTTCGATGATGGTGAATTGGGCGGCGGGGATCTGGTCGGCGATGAATTCCAGTTCTGCGCTGGGGAAGGTGTTGTCTTCACGCGCGTGGACAACCAGCGTCGGGCAGGTGATTTGCGGCAGCAGATCTTCGGTGGCGTAGTCATCGATCATGGCCTGTACCTGGTGTTCATAGCTGGCGGGAGAAAAGCCTTTCAACATTTTCTGAATGGGCTGCACGAGTTCATCGTCTTCCAGGCGACCCGGAAAAATAATGTTCGGCAGGTTGGCATCCAGTGTTTCGCCGAGCAGCCCCTGGTGCAGGTTCTCTTTAAACAGTTCGAGCAGGCCGATGTGTTCCGGGTTGTGTCTGGCGTACGTATTGAGCAGCATCAGTTTCGAGACCCGCTCGGGAGCTGTCGCGGCGACCGCCTGGGCCAGCCAGCCGCCGAAGGAGTGTCCCGCCAGATGGAATCGCTCGGGTGCCTGGCTGAGCAGGGTTTCGACTAATTCGGCTCTGCGTTTTGCCTGGTCCATCACAAGGATCTGCACGTCCAGCAGATCTCCCAGGTGTTGCCTCTGATGCTGCCAGGTGACTTCAGTACTTCCCAGGCCGGGAATCAGAATCAAGGTTTCTTTCATTGTTTCTCTCAAAGGGTTTATCAAGTGTGTCAGTGTTTGTGTATCAATTCGATCAAAAAAATAATCGTGTTATTCACAGCGGGGTTAATTATAACTATAGGGGGTTGATTAATTACGTGAAAGCTTGAGCGAGAGCATTTTTACAGCCTGCTGTAGTGCGAGCCGACAGGGACATCCCATGTACGGGAGCGGGATTATGAACCAAACGGAACCAATTCATAAACCTCATAGTCACCTGCGCCGGGTGTCGGGGAAGGTTTTGTTCGTGGGTGGCTTTGTATTTCGTGATGGCAATTCAGAATGCGCGTACGATACAGCGACTGCAAAAGATGTTACGTGTTCAGATTGTGGCTCAGACTGGCTTTCTGATCTCTTCGCTGTCCGCTTTCCTGCAAGCGAGTTTTGAATGTCGGGTAATCTGGTCGTATCTTGAGTAACCATCCCAACTCAGAGAAAAAAGGGTGATACCGGATGCACATCCGGTACGAGCGCAGCGAGCAGGAGGTCACAGTTTCACTGATTAATCCAGAGAACTGCAGACAGTCAACAGTATGATACAAGAGGCGAATCCATGTATTCGCCCACGGTATCGATGTACTTTGCATTACGGTCATGCAACGTTTTTTTATGGTCCCGTCCAGAGTACGAAACCAGTTCGAATTTCATAAGGCGGGCGAACAGGTTGGCTTTGTTGTTCTGAATTGTGCGATTGCCCTGTCAGTTTCCTGTTGTCTGCGACAACCCCGAATTGCATTCGGGGCCACCCCGGGTTGTTACTTCTCTCCTAAACGATGCTTTCGTGCCGGTTCGTGATTTTCGTGGTTCAAATAACTGTTCTGAACCAGTCAGTTAAATCACAGGCTCACTCGATCACGGTCGGACGAGCCGTGGTACATAGTGACTAATTAACTGTAGGATCTTCAAAAGAAAGCTGTGAGCCAACTGATATTTCCGCCAGATTGACGTCTTTAAAAAAAATGCTGGTTGCTTTGAGATGATCTTTCACTTCAGAAATAATTAATTTGAGAGAATGTCCTTCTGGAGTCGTTATTTGTACTTGCTTGCCATTTAAATGTAGTGGTTCGGTATGCAGTCGCTGATCTAGAACAACAACCAGGCCGGGTGCATGCGCTGTGGGATACTCGTTTTTAATTTCGAAGGCATCTCGTACTTGATACATTTTCTGTGGTTGTAATGACTGAGGCATGGATTACATTTCAATTCGCCTGCTGGTTGAGGATCTCTCTGATTTCGCCCATCATTTCTTTGGATCTGGTGTTGACGGTGTGCATGGCGCGATCGACTTTGGACTGGGCCAGTTCGGGCTTGGCGTCGATTTTCAACAGGGCGCGGGTGAACTGGTCAGCCGGGTCCGCGTCGATGTCGAACAGCCATTCAGACAGGCCGATGTCGCGGAACATCCAGCGTTTGAGGCCGTGACGCGGACTGGCCAGGTGCATGGTGGGAGTGCCCATCGCCAGGGAGATGATACAGGAGTGGGGCTCCATCGAGACGACGGCGATGGCCTGGGCGTAAGTAGAAGCGGCTTCGTCCACGTTCCAGAAGGGGTCGCGATTAACGACGTAGGGTTTCACGTCTTCAGGCAGTTTGTCGAGGATCATTTTCTGCGCATGCACGATTTCTTTATCGACTTCGGGGGCCAGCAGAACTTTCTTGCCAGTCTTGCGGACCCAGTCGGTGATAACTTCGCGGAGTTTCTTCGTCCAGAGTTCGTTCTGTGCGAGGTCCTCTTTGCTGGGGTTAGCGGGATTCATCGACGTGCTCTTTTTTGCACCTATTTTGGGGGTGTTGCTGCGGAGCGTGACAGTGATGAATTCTTTGGGTTTCAGGTCATGGGCTTTGAGCCAGTCGCTGGCTTTGGCATCATCGCGGATATCAATGCCGAAACAGCCGTCAGGACCGAAGGCGAGGGACGGCGAAGTGACGCCGATCTTGCGCAGGTAGTAGAAGGATTCGACATCGCGGGTATAGATGGCGGCGGCGCGGGAGAGCAGTTCGCTCATTTTCGCTTCGTCTTCCGGAGCAAAGCCGTCGAAGGATTGGCCGTAAAGGACGAGAGGTTTCTTTGTGACAGTACAGGCTTCGATGATGTAGTTTGGTGGTGGCCAGAACTGGTTGAAGTGCATGCCCGAGTTGTAGAGGAACAGGTCGGCTTCGTCGAAGGCTTGCTGGAATTCCGGGTTGTTGGCTTTGCCGCGGGCGTTGAGTTTGCCCTGCACGATCTGAACTTTGGGGAACCGCTGTTGGAGCATCGCGGTAATTTCGGGAGTCGTTTTATGCAGCCAGAGGATGACTTTGACATCGGGCAGGTATGTTTCCAGATAACGAAGTGTGCCGGGGGTGTGGCCGATGTCGCCGATATTGACGGTCTGCCAGCCGGATCGCATCAAGATAGTTTTCTGTCTGGGTTCGGCGGCCTGTGAAAAGGAGCAGACGAGCAGAGGTGTGACAGCGAGCAGCATCAGCAGGGAACGACGATTGAGCAGACATGTTGGATTCACAGAAGAGGTTCCTTGGGGTGGGGCAGAAATATTAGTATCCAGTGATTGATTAACGTTTGAATTTATCTTAGCTGTCTCGAAGGGCAGTGAAAAATCAAATTGAATTATTTAAGTTTGTTTTTTTGAGGATTCTGCTGCAAAGCAAAGTGACACAGGTGGGAAATGTTTAGCTGCGCGTGCCTGTGACCGGCGCGTATGATGTCCGGATTCGGGGTAGCTGAATGTCATATCACGGGAAGATTTCAATATGGCGTGCTATAGAATCGGTAGAAGGTATCCGGCTGTGTCAAGCGATCGTGCAGCAGTGCAACAGCAGGTTATGCGGTGCCTGAATGGCGATCTGAATCGATACGGGGTCGATACCGGGACGAACCTGTGGCGGGCCGTTGCGATACCGTGGTGTTGTGTGTTGACCCGCAGCGAAAAATGTCACAATTTTGTCAGGCAATTTCAACATGTGGCTGTAACGAGCGGTTTTTATAGTGCTGGTCTTTTCACAGGAGTAAGAAGAGCAGTGAATGTAAAGTGGACACGCGCGCGACACAGGTACGAAGCATCGCGATCGGCGCAGCGGGGACAAGAGCAATTCTATTCACGGGTCGGTGAGAGATCTGCAGTGGAAAATTCGACCGTTGATCGGAAAAGCGAATCAGGTGATGTCGTATTTTTTGAGTTTGCTGTAGTAGGTGCTGCGGGGCATGCCGAGCAGGCGGGCCGCCTGGGCTTTGTTTCCGTCGCATTCCGCGAGTGCCAGCTTGAGCTGTTCGGGTTCAGTGAGTCGCTGATCCACGTCGTTCTGCGAGCCGGGAAAGGTGATGACTTCGACTTCGGAGAGCGGGATGCGACGTGTCGTGTTCGAGCGAACATTTTTGGTTTCGAAGACGCGTGCCGGGAGGCGTTTTTTCTGTTCCAGCAGATCTGCGGGCAGGTCTTTCATTGTGATGACTTCAGATTCGGCGAGAACGACGGCGCGTTCGATGACGTTTTCCAACTGGCGGATGTTGCCCGGCCAGGGAGCACGTTCGAGGGCTTCGATGGCGTCCGGATCAATGTGGGAAATGCGTTTGCCCAGCCGATTGGCAGTCCGTTTAAGGAAGTAGAAGGCGAGTTCGAAAATGTCTTCGCGACGTTCGCGCAGAGGGGGGAGCGTAATACTGATGACATTGAGACGGTAGTACAAGTCTTCACGGAACAGGCCTTCGGTGATGCGCTGTTCGAGATTCTGGTGAGTCGCGGTGATGAGTCGCACATCGACGTGCAGGGTTTCCGATCCGCCTACACGTTCGAACGCGCGTTCCTGCAGCACCCGCAGGAGTTTGACCTGGGTGTCGAGCGAGATATCCCCGATTTCATCGAGAAACAGGGTGCCCCCGTTAGCCAGTTCGAATCGACCAACGCGGTCTTCGTGGGCACCGGTGAAGGCGCCTTTGACGTGGCCGAAGAGTTCACTCTCGAGCAGACTGGGAGAAAGAGCGGCGCAATTGACGCGGACCAGTGGTTTTTCGTGACGGGAACTGTTTTCATGGACGGCCTGGGCCAGAAGTTCTTTCCCGGTTCCGCTTTCTCCGCGTACAAGTACTGTGGATTCAGAATTGGCGACTTTGCGAACGGTTTCCATGACGGAGCGGATGGCGGGGCTGTTGCCTTTGATCATACCTCGTTGGACATCGTGAGCGGGTGTGGAGCGTTCGGCGATTTCCTGCGAATTGGTGAGTTCGGACTGCAGGACGGAGACGAGTCGGCGCTGGTCGTCGATTTTTTCGACTTTGATTCGCATCTCTTCGTTGAGGCGACGGAGGTCCTGATGGATTTTTGTACTGTGCAGGGCGATGCTGGTGATTTGCCCCATGGCGTTCAGGAAGGTGAGGTCTTCGGCGGAGTAGGCACTGCCTGTGGTACGTTGTCCAAGGGCAACAAAGCCGGCAAATTCGCCGTCGAGTTCGAGGTTATAAATGAAGTCGAAGCCGAGCAGACGCAACAGCTGTTGTGCGGGAGAAGCTTCTTTCAGGAGACCTGTTGCGACGCGCTGAAAGGCAAGTTCACCTTCGAGGACTTCCAGGAGTTCCGGGCCACAGGGGACGGCGGAAGGGGCATTTTCAATATGGAAGCCAGTGAGCAGATCAAACTGAGTCCGTTCGGGGTTGAGCAGATAGATGGCGGCGTTCTTGACCTGAAGCACTTCGCGGCAGGAAGTGAGCATGCGGTCGGCGATGGAACGCTGGTCACCCAGGCGGCCGACGGCCCGGTTCATACGTTTAAGGGCTTTATCAAGCTGGTATTTCTGACGGAAGAAGCGGCGGTCGATGAGTCGCTGGATACGGTCGCGCGACCAGAGCAGCAGCGAGATCGCAAACAGCATCACCAGGAAAACAGAGACTGCCTGATTAGTACTGGGGGCGCGATTCAGCTGGGTCCCCAGCAGAGAGCCGAGCGAAATGACGGTAGCATAGAGAATCGAGATGCCGGCACTGACGACGTAAAACAGCATGCCGCGGCTGATGATCTGATCGATGAGCATCAGACGGTAGCGGATGATTCCGACGACGAAAGCCGCCATAAAGGAGACACTGGCGAGGAACATGGGAATCCCGGCACCGCCGAGCGCGAACTGGGTACGGTCGAATTCGGCCATATAAATTGAGTAACCAACGGGGATCGTTGAGATGAGCCCGGCCAGCGCGATCCATTTCAGCTGATTGCGTTCGTAGGGATTCTGACTTTTGAAATAGCCATGAAATACGGCGACAAGTGTCGCGAGATAATACAGGCCGGCGACTGTAATATATGCATAGACGGCCCAGCGCAGGATATAGATGGCCTGAAAAACGAGTGGAGAATATTCGAGTCCGGCAAGTTCACGTGGATCTTCACCAATATGCGAGGTCACCCGGAGGTATGTCAGACAGGCCAGGATTAACAGTGTGGTAGCGACGGGAATCGAATAAACGACTCGCAACAGTCCGACCGGATGTTGAACGAGTTGCGGAATCGCCCGCGGATAAGTGATGAAGAAGTGTAACGTGATAGCCGGAATGAGGACCGCAGCGATCACAAAGGGGGTATTCAGTATGAGAGAGCCGGCAATGATCCACCAGTTGTAGCCGCCGATAAAGGCCACCAGAGTGATAATACCCATGATGAAGAAAATGCGAGTAGTACGATCAAAGGGACGCATCCAGTAGGCGAAAGCACCGATGGCGAGGATGATCAGTTCCAGCGAAAACCAGAGAAGTGAGATCGCCACATCTCCGGAAGGGATAGACTGGATCTGGATCCAGGCGGTTTTCATCGTGTATGTAACAGAACTGGAGTCGCTCGTATCCCTGCTGTAATATTCGATTTTTATGAAGCGACCGCTGTTCTGGATTTCCACCATGGAGGGGACATCATGTTCGGTCGGATCGGCTTTGGGTTGCAGTTGTCCGCCGGGAGGCAGATCCATGTTGCGAAGTTTGCTGAGGACCTGTGAGAAATCGAGAAAAGTACGGATAGGAAATTCACCGATCCTGGTGAGCACGTCTCCATTTTTGGGAGCCGAGAAAGCGCCCGCGGTTTTGATATCGGGGGTGGCTTTGATTTCGATTCCCGACAGACTGGGGCCATCCGTCTGAGGTAAGGCCTCTACACTATCCAGCATGGCGCGAATGCGGAGATCGGGACTGGTGGTAACAAATCCGAGCACGATCACTGAGTAGACAATGGCAAGGATTCCGCAGGTGAAGAGAATCGCGCGTTCTCTGATCCCTTGTTTCTTCATTATTACAAGATCCCCCGCTGAGCTGGACACGTTTGAAATCAACGGTAGTTGATGCGTCGCACATTCGTTTAGCGCCGAAAATGTGGCGCCGATGAGGTGTCGACTTCAACAATAGAGCAGTTCGGCGCCGAAAATACAAGCGACAGTGTCGAAATCGGTGAGAATCAGCAGGATACGCATGTATAAAATTAGCCGTCTGTCGTCGAAAATGCTTTAAAATAGGTAAATAAAATCAGTCACAAACCAGAAATAGAAAATAATCCGCTGTGGACATAAAAAATGGTGGAGTTGGCATGAGCAATGCATATAACATCCAGCAGAGAGTTGAAAGGAATCAGGAAACGGAGTTACTGACTCTTAAATGAGTCCCTGGTTTTATTCAACTTTCTGAACCCAGCCTGGCCCTTAAGAAGGAATCTGGTCTGGACGGAACATTATCCAGAAGGTCCCCCTGATTTGCGAGTTCTGACCCAGCACGCTCATCAGTTTCTGTGAAGTGAAATAAACTACGCTTTATCCGTCCACAATTCACCGCCTTCTTAAGGGCTTTCTTTATGCGCTGAGGGCGGTGTGTTTTCGTTCTCTGATCGCGCGATCCTCTCAGGCCAGTCACTTATCTGATGTGACCGTAATAGAGGTTGGTGTCGTATTTAAACTCAACCTTACCGTTTACCTGATGCTGGTGAAAAATCTCTTGAACACGTGCCAGGATTTCTGAGTATCCGGGCTGGTTGACGTTAGGAGCATACGAAGAAGAGAGCAGCCGTCCGGTGAGAGATTCGAGATCGAAGGTCTGCTGGCTGGGGAGTGACGCAGTTTGTACAGGGTATGGATGAAAGAACCGGGTGAAATCGGTGAGGGAGAGATTCGTATGATTCACCTGAGTGTAGTCGGTTGCGAATTCAAGGAGCATCTGTTCGTAATCGCGCAGAAAAGGAGTTGTGTCGATCTGACGTTCGTTCCAGATGAGTACAACCCATCCAGCAGGTTTAATGATTCTTTGAAACTCCTGTCGGGCGCATTCGCGATCAAACCAGTGAAATGCCTGACCGGCGACAATGAAATCAAATGAGTCGGCAGGGAGATGTGTTTTTTCCGCAGTCGCATTGATGCTGTGGAAATGAGCGTATTCTTCCAAGAACTTTTCGGCAGCTTGCCTCATTTCCTGGTTGGGTTCCACGCCATATACTGTATTGTAATGATCGAGAAACAGTCTGCTGGAAATTCCCGTTCCCGAACCAATATCGGCGATCAGAGAATCTGAAGTGAAGCCGCAACGGGTTTTCAGCAGATCGAGGACCTCACTCGGGTATCCGGGACGATATTTAATGTAGTTATCCACGCGATCTGAGAATCGGGAAGTCGAGTTATTCATCGCAGGAGCCCTGATCTGAAAGAACATTCGAGGTTCAGAGGAAGTATGAGCCTGTTACAGGCAGACATTATATGTGTAAGACGTCTCAATTAGAGACTGGTTGTCCTGACTTTTTTGATTTCTGGTGGTTCTTTATCAAAGGCCCAGTAGTTCTGACCGGCAAAGTCTCTGTGCAGGAGCCAGTTTCTTTCATCTGCAGGGCTGTTCTGTTTAATCAGTGCGAACAGATCACTGAGGACGGCCCGGTTGCTGCCATAATAGGAATGACTCATAAAGCTGGTGTCGACGGCTGAGACATCGATGGTTTCGATGCCTTCCAGAATCAAAGGTTCCCGGGAATCTCCCGCGCGGCGTTCCTGGTTGACAGCTTTGGAAGCGACGAGAGCGACATCGCCTGACCCGGAATAAAGTGTGACGCGGTGTGCTTGCGCAATAATGGAAGGTGCCAGGGTTCGGAACTCGGAGACGCCGACATCGGGAGCCGCCAGTATGATATTCTGGAATGGCTTCGTCGTTTCAAAGTGTTGTGGCAGTCGATTAAGGGCCCGCATCACAACGCGATTACCCATGCTGTGTACCATGATGTTGATTTTTGTTCCCGGCGGGACAGAATTGACTAATGTTTCCAGAAAATGGGCCATCGGTTCAACGCTGGAACTGGCGACCTGACCGTCGAGCAGATATTTCTCAACCCCTCCCTGGGAAGGCCAACTGTAGCAGACGACGGGCCCGTTGAAGGGAAGATCATTGGCAATCTGTGCTGCCCGTGTGACGGCACTGGGGAAGCTCACATTGAAACCATGGACGAAGACCAACACATCTTTTTGAGGTGCCCGTTCCAGCAGCAGATTCAAATCTGCAAAGAAGGGCTCTTCGTCGGCAGGGGTTAACGAGCTGATTTCCACCTGGCCTTCCGGGTCTGGAGAACCCTGCCAGAGTGTCTGGATCACTTTCGATTTGAGATCGCTTTGATTTTTTCGAGAGATATGAACCTGGCTGGAACCGTAAGCCACCTCTGGGCCAAACTCATTCGCATAGCCGATTTCATCAGAAGGGCTTTTTTGCTGCAGTCGATTTGTGGCGTAAAGAATTTTCCAGTCTGTACCTTCTTCGGATTGTTTTGCTGCGATGGGGGCTTTGAGGGAGTCGGCGTAAGTTTCTACAAGTTGCTGTGACAGAGCCCCCGTGACCTTTCCGGTGTAGATCAGATCCATTTTGGATTTCATTGTCTGACAGGAGAGACAGAAACAGGCGCAAAGCAGGAGTAGTACCCAATGGCGAATGGGGGTGGCATTCATTTCGGAGGTCTCCGAAGGGTCGAGTTCAGGTTGGATAAGAAGTGTTGCAGACAGATTCGGCTGAAACACCAGCTGAGAAATACTTGAGAGGAAGATTTGAGAGAGGCGGGAAGGATACCGTATTTTCAAAACCGGGTGAATCCCAATTTGAACAAGTGGGCGCATGGATATTGAACTGCAGGTTTCTTAATTCGTATTCTGTTGATTTGCCAGGGCCAGGGCCAGATTGACGGCATTGAACAGAGCATGTGTCACGATGATGGCGATATAACTGCGCCGATAATAGAAGAGGGTTCCCAGCACAACCGCCAGTGGAAACAGGGGGATACAATCGGGAAATCCGTGGACGATACTGAAAACCAGCGAGCTCGTCAGAATCGCAGCGAAGGGATGTAAAAGCCTTTCCAGCCAGCCTTGAAAGAGGACTCGATAAATCAGTTCTTCAAATAGTGGTGCGACGATGACCGCGGAAATAAAAATCCAGCTGATCGTGGAAAAATGTGGCTCGGCTTTTAAGAGCAGAAAAAAAGGATGCAGGCTCTCTTCTGATCGGAAGGGGTAAGTCAGTAACAACAGAGCCATCACAGGCAGAAGCGCGAGCAGAAAGCCAACAGCTCCATCGCGTAATTGCCGACGAATTTCATTCAGGCGAAATCCCAGTTTCTGAATCACATCGAAGTGCGCCAGAGTCAGTATGAGGATCAGGATCGTCCCAAAACAGAAAGTGATCAGTGACGATTGCATGATCTGTACTACTGTAACTGGCTTTGAAGGCGCCAATGTCTGATGCCATTCACTCCATTCACGCTCGAGGGAACTTGTAAACTGAATGGCAATCCAGAGCATCGCCAGGAGAACGGGGAACGAAAATTCCAACTGGTATCGATCAGGGTTGAGCGGGAATACGGACGAAATCCGTCTGGTTGTCATCAGCTGCAACCAGTAGCGAATGCTCAGTAGAGTCAGAAGCAGCAGTAACAGATGCAATGCTGAAGGGACCAATCAATGGCCTCCTGAAGAAGGGAGTATAGAAAACAGCATGAATGTGCCATGGTCGTCATCCGAAACCAGAAATACAAGCGAATTGCGACAGGTTTTGCTGACTCTGTGGTACTTCGTGTCGTGGGAAGTTATGCTACGTGGAAGCAGCTTTACGTTTTTTATCCCAGATTCAGGTGTATGCGAGAAGTCGTGAGTAATATTCTTGAAGAAATTGTGGCCAGTAAACTGATAGAAGTCAGTCAGGCGAAATCGAACGTTCCCGTTGAACAACTGGCAGAGGGATTAGCGGATGCTGCACCTGTCCGGGACTTTGTGGCCTCAATGCAGTCGCATGGCCCGGTAGCGATGATTGCAGAAGTTAAAAAAGCATCTCCTTCCGCTGGTGTGATCCGGGAAGATTTCCATCCGGTGGAGATTGCCAGGATTTATGAGTCTGCGGGAGCGGCTTGTCTGAGTGTGCTGACGGACGAACAATATTTCCAGGGGCATCTGGATTTTCTGATAGCAGTACGAAAGAATGTCGCGATTCCGGTTTTGAGAAAAGATTTCATCATTGATCGCTACCAGATTTTAGAAGCGAGAGTCGCTGGTGCAGACTGCGTCCTGTTGATTGCTGAATGTCTGGACGATGCGCAGCTGGAAGATCTCTATGGTTATGCACTGGAACTGGGGATGTCGGCTCTGGTTGAAATCTATGAGCCTGACAATCTGGAGCGCGTGTTAAAGCTGTCACCTCCGCTGCTGGGAATTAATAATCGAAATCTGAAGACGTTTGTCACCAGCCTGGATCATTCCATTCGACTGGGGGCACAAGTGCCTGCGGACTGCCTGTTGATCAGCGAGAGTGGTATCCGCGATCGGAGTGATGTCCTCAAACTGCAGGAATCGGGTGTTCGCGGCATCCTGGTTGGCGAGACTTTAATGCGTTCGTCGGATATTGGAGAAAAAGCACGTGAACTGCTGGGGCACTCGTCTCAGCCAACTCAATAATCATTTAATCTATCAACCTGTCAACAGAGCAGAGAAGGATCAGCGATGTCAGATACGGAGCAGCAAGTGGAACATGTCATGGTCGTGCCAACACTTCTTTTTCACGAAGTGGGCTACTTTCAGGGATTTAACGATCAGGTGGCACCTTATCTGAAAACGTTGTTTGATCCGAACTATATCAGTTTCCGACCTCGCGATACGGTTGAGGAAGATCCCAGTTTCAAACAGCTGATTCCGTATTGCATTTTTCGCCATGAGGGGAAGATTTTTTACTATACACGGGGCTCCAAAGGGGGCGAGCAGCGATTACACAGTAAACGTTCGATCGGGATTGGCGGACATATCTCCCTGGAGGATGATGCGAAGGAAGGCTCCACATATCGAGAGGGTATGCAGCGCGAAATCCAGGAAGAAGTTGCGATGGATACGAAGTATACAGAAGCCTGTGTCGGTCTGATTAATGACGACGAAACCGAGGTCGGAAAGGTCCACTTGGGAATAGTTCACATATTTGACCTGGAGTTGCCCAAAGTTCTACCCCGTGAAGAGTCGATTATAGAGACAGGGTTTGACTCACCGGAAAAACTGTTACAAGAGTTAGATCAGTTCGAAACCTGGTCTCAGATCTGTCTGAAAGGGCTATTTGAACTATCTTAACTCAAGTCGGCAGAAACTGCCGGTGGAAACGGTAAGTCAGGCAAATCGACATACAGATTCATGAACAGGCTGGTTGCGGGACTGCATACCAGCCAATCTGCCTGATCAGGGAATGAGGGCAGATAAAAATCGACATATGTCAAAACAAGAGAAACGAAGTGACAAAGGAGTGTCTTCAAAATGAAAATCACGTTTCGCGGATGGATTGTTGTAGGTTGTCTGTTGGCTGTCTTGTCGGCGATGGCTGTATTAGGTGCTGGAGTTCATGCACAACAACCAGTTACCACAAAACCGGCAGTGACGACCAATCCGGAACTGCCAGGCCAACTCTCAGAAGAGCAGTTAGGAAACCTGTTGAAAGCAATGGGTTTAACTGCGACCAAAACTAAAAAGCGGTACGACTTTCAGTTCAAAGCCAATCAAAACAAAGAGGAGTGGGAACTTTCCATGTCCGCCGTTCTGAGTGAGAATGGTGAATGGGTGTGGGTCATGGCGTGGCTGGATCCCCTGCCTCGCAGTGCAGCGGATGTTCCACGGACTGCGATGTTACGCCTGCTGTCTGACAACGACCGTATGGGGAATGGTAAGTTTTTTGCTTACATTTCCAGCAACCGTCGATTTGTATTGCAGCGTGTGATTCCCAACCAGCGAATTACAACGAAAAAGTTTCATGAAATTCTGAGTGATCTGGGCAGCAGTGTAGTGCAGTACTATCCTCACTGGTCGACTGATAACTGGAAGCGTTCTTCAACTCCGGAACCTCAGGGCACCGCGCAGCAGACGCCGGCCCGTCCGACTCAGACTGCTTCAGGGGCTTCCAACTTCACTCCTCGAACCCAGAACTGATCTGATATCAGTTTGACTTGAGCCTGGTTTCGTTTCTTGGTTCGAACATCCTTTCAGTTGTTCCGAATTAAGTAGTCCAGACAAGGTACGATGAAATGAAGAAAAGCTGCTGACGGAAAAGCAGAATCCATTTTGAAGATGGAATCAGTCCTTGTTGCCTGATATGGTGACAAGGGCTGATTCACGTTCGGGTTCGCGCTTTTCGCGATGTTGAAGCTGGTATCTGCTTGCTGGAATTGAGTTCAACCTGCTAAAATCTTTTCAGTAGAGCCCCTGAACAGTGAAAGATTCAGTTTATGCGCATGATTCGCTTTGAGCAATTCGGAGAGCCGTCAGAAGTTCTCAAGGTCTGTGAGGCGGAAGAACCAGTTGCCAAATCGGGAGAAGTGCTGGTCCGCATGCTGGCCAGTCCTGTCAATCCGTCCGATCTCCTGAATATTCGAGGCGGGTATTCATCGCGTCCCTCACTGCCTGCTACGCCGGGTTTCGAAGGTGTGGGCGTTGTTGAAGCCAGTGGCGGAGGATTACGAGGCGCTCTGTTCAAAGGTAAGCGAGTTGTAGTCTTGAATCGAAGGACTGGAAACTGGGCAGAAAAGGTGGTCGTTCCCAGTGAGTATGTGATACCTGTATCATCACGTCTCACACAGGAGGAAGCGGCAACATTTTTTGTGAACCCTGCGACCGCCTACATACTGGTCAAATCGCTGCTGGATGTCCCGCGCGGGGAATGGCTTCTGCAGACAGCGGCCGCTTCAGCCGTAGGGAAAATGGTTGTCCGTCTGGGGAATCATTTTGGACTTCAGACGCTGAACATTGTCAGACGCCATGATCAGGTGGAACAGTTGAAAAACGCTGGTGCCAGTCATGTGGTAGTGTTTAATGCAGAGCATGATAATGAACGGGTATTAGTAGATCAGATCAGAAAACATCTGGGCAGTGAAACGGTGAAGTATGCCATTGATGCAGTGGGAGGCAAGACAGCATCAACAATCGTCAGGATTCTGGGAGAACGTGCCAGGATGATAGTGTATGGGTCTTTAGATCGAACACCGCTTGACTTTATGTCGCGCGATCTCATTCGCAACGGTGCCACTCTCGAAGGATTCTGGCTGGCCCGATATATGGAATCTCTGTCACTGCCTGCCAAGTTGAGACTGGTATCAAAGTTAACCGGCTTTATTCGTAATGGGGTATTGGCAACTGATATTGGCAATGTCTTTCCCGTGGACGAGGTCGTAGAGGCAGTGATCGAAGCGGAACGAACTGGAAAAGCCGGAAAGGTTCTGATTCAGCTATCCTGAATCGGCCCATGATTCAGAAATGAATACTGTTGTGCCCGAATCTTGATTCCTGAAACGAAATATCGCATGGCGAACGATCTTTATTTCCTGGTATTCTTTTTTGAGCTGGTACTCTTTTTAAATTTCATATTATTGACCAGGCGATTAGATGGTGAGAAGAGGCAGGCTGCTATGCTGCAGCAGCTCAAAGCTAATCTGCCTTTAACAGCAATTCTGTTGACAGGTGTGTTATTGTTGTCGACTGCCGCTGACTCAATGGATCTGGGCAGTATTCAAAACTATCTGGAAACATCAGAGTTGAGTCAGGCATCGTTATTAAACGACTATTCTGCGATGTTGGGGTTGATATTGATTGTCTCGGGAGCAGTCTTCCGTGTGGGACTGCTGCCAGTTCATTTTCAGAACCGACTGTTGCTGAAGGATGCTACCTGTTTACAGGCTATCATGGCGATCCTGCTGCCAGTCGCCGTTGGCTTGTTTTTTCTGATTCAGGTTGTCAGCCAGGTTCTGGTCGTCAATCTGTCATCCGTAGAGCAGCTATTGTTTTTCCTGTCTCTGGTTATTCTTGTAAGTTCTGCGGGACTCCTGCTGATCGAGAAAGAATGGAAAGGGATCCTGCAGCTGATCGTCATTCAAAGTGCTGGTGTTTTTCTGGCACTGTTTTCTGCAGTCTGCTGGAAGTGGAGGCACGAATCGTCTGCCACTGAAACAGTATCGATTCAACAGTCAATGCAGTCTTATATACCGGATCTGTGCATCATCTGGCTGGCGATTATGGGGTTCGCCTGTTTTCTGGATGCAGTCGGGCGGCGTCGGTCTGCGATTGTCTTCCCGGAACAGCTACAGGGATTTCTCCTTGATCAGCGATTGTTGGGGATCGCTGCAGTTGTATTACTCGCATTACTGATGGGCTTTCCCGGATCAGCTGTCTTTCAAATGAACCTGCAGGCAATCCGGTGTCTATTCGAAATTCATCAGGAGGCATTAAAAGGGACAATGGCGATTGTGCACGCAGGTTACCTGGGGCTCGGGATTGTTCTGATCGTCTCTTCCGCGATGGTTTCTTTCACCTGCGCCAGGCTGATTTTACAGATCAGTTTTGCAAAACCTTTGACCCGCTATCGACAAAAGCCTCACCGGGGACTGGTGCTGTTCTGCTATGGATGTGTGATTGGCGCATTGCTGTTCAGCCTGCGGAGCGTGGTGAATTTTTGAAGCTTGTTGAACCTGAGCGAGAAATTTATGAGAATTTTTTATCATCCGGATAGATTTTGTGGATGAAGAGATTGCCGCAATGTGGGCATTCAATAGAGCATCCCAGTCGGCGGGATTGAATTTCGAGTGAGGTTTTTTGACCTGATTTATGAATTCCGAATTGAGGTGTAATTTTATTTTTACAGGATGGGCAGAACACTTCAATTTCATTTTGCTGCATAGTGGCGGTTTCCTTCTTAAGGGAACAATGGCAATGCCACACAATATCTGGGATTTTGATGTTAGACGTGCGGTACACATCAAGTGACCAGATAATAATGTTCTCTGAAAACAGCGGGGCGGCAGTTCCATGCAGGCAACCCCGTCCATATCCATCTCTGTCCCTGAACGGGCTAGACGAAACTGCCGCCACCTGTATATCAATTAAACATTCTTCTACAGTCCAGGCAACTGAAAGATCAGATCTTAGTATAGGGGTATGACAACAGTCTGGCATACCCTGACGGATTAGTTGAAAATAATTTAAGAATCTGGAATGGTAGCACGCCGATCTGCAGTACCATAGCTTCAATTCCCGTTCCGGTTCTGGTCCTCTGGCCTCCTGACAACTTTGAAAAGCCCGGTAGCTGGAATCATTCATCAGCCCAGTGTAAGCTGAGTCACTGTTAATAAACACTCTATTTCTCATTCATTATCTGACAGGTGTCTTGTGAGAGTAGTTACATTTGGTGAAGTTATGTTACGTCTGGCTCCGCAGAACCATTTGAGAATCAGCCAGTCAGTACCCGGAATTCTTGAGTCCACATTTGGTGGCGGTGAACTTAATGTTGCCGTTTCCATTGCTTTGCAGGGAGGAGCTTCTGCTTTTGTAACAGCTTCACCCGATAATGCCATTACGGATTCTCTCGTACAGGAAGTAAAAAAAACAGGCGTTGATTCCAGTCTGATTCAACGCAGTTCGAGAGGAAGATTTGGAATTTATTTTGTAGAGACGGGGGCTAATCAGCGCGGAGGGACGGTGACTTATGATCGTGAGTTCAGTTCGATTGCGTTGGCGACTCCAGATGAATTTGACTGGAATCAGGTTTTTGAAGAGGCAACCTGGTTTCATATTACCGGAATCACGCCAGCAATCAGTGAATCGGGGGCAGCGCTTGCTCTGAAAGCTATGCAGGAGGCACAGGCGAGGAAAGTGCCGGTTTCCTGTGATTTGAATTTTCGTAAAAAACTGTGGAACTGGAAAAGCGGAACGAAACCGGTTGAGCTGGCGAAAGAAACAATGCGATCTCTGGTTCCGTATGTGGATGTCGTGATTGCCAATGAAGAAGACGCGGATCTGTCATTGGGGATTCGAGCGCCTGAATCGGATGTAGATGCGGGTGAATTAAACGTCCAAGGCTACATTGCGGTAGCAGAGCAGATTACACAGCAGTTCCCCAATGTAAAACAGGTGGCCGTTACCTTACGAGAAAGTATTTCTGCAAGTCACAACAACTGGGGAGCCATGTTGTATACTCAGAATCAGCAGAAGGCAGTGTTTGCGCCGTGTGATAATGAAGGCAACTATTCAAGTTACCAGATTCACAATATTGTTGACCGGGTTGGCGCAGGAGATTCTTTTGCCGGCGCATTGATTTTTGCCTTAAATACACCGGAACTGGCTGCTCCCGAGACGGCAATCCGTTACGCTGTCGCTGCCAGTTGCCTGAAACACAGTATCCAGGGGGATTTCAATTATTCTACCCGAAAAGAGATAGAAGCATTAATGAACGGTGCGGGATCAGGACGTGTACAGCGTTAGTTAATTTTCGCTTACAGATCAGTTGGTGAAAATGAAATTGGTGTATAATGATGGAATGGACGCTCTCGACAACCGGGTTGTGTCGAGGTGGTCAGCTTTATAATCAATTACGAGGTACAACCTTTTTTTGTGTTGAGTGACTGAGATCCGCGAAAGGGTTGAAGAGACATGCAACGAGGATCAGGACGCCGTACACGGCTGGAGACCCGTTTAAATGCTCTCAGTACGCCTGTTTTTGCTCTCGATGCTTCAAGGACGATATTGTTTTTTAATAGAGGGTGTGAACAACTGCTGGAATGGTCGGCAGAAGAAATTCTGGGTCAGACTTGTGACTATGCGATCGATACCGATACTGATGAATGTGAATCGGTCTGTAATTTAATCTGCCCTCCGGCAGAAGTCTTTCAGGGAACTCGTCTGGAAGTACCCCGCTTCCTGCTCGCACGAAGTGGGAAAACGATTCCCTGCCTCATTCGATACAGCCCTCTGACTGATGAGCAGCGACGAACGAAACTGGTTCTGGGCTTCATAGAACGGATTCGAGACCCTCAGGCACTTCCATCGGCTTCTGCATCGCAGCAGTTGCATGCAGAGCTGTCTGCTTTGCGGTTGTCCCTACGTAATCGGTTTCGCTTTTCGACACTCGTGGCACGCAGTCCCGGCATGCAGCGCGTGCTGCGACAGTTGGAGCTGGCAGTTCAAACAACACAGCCGGTTCACTTCCAGGGTGAGACAGGAACGGGTAAAGAACATCTGGCACGTGCCATTCATTTTGAAAGCGAGCAGAGAAGAAAAATATTCATTCCTCTCAATTGTGAAAAACTTCCTCCCCGGGAACTCAAACAGACGGTGAAAAAGATCTTCGAGCGGGATTACGACGAATCTATGCCGCTAGAGCCGGGAGTATTATTTCTGGCTGAGATACAAAATCTGCCTCGTGATATTCAGGAAATGATTCTTGAAAATCTGCAAGCAAAAGCGAAGAACGTGCATGTCAGATTAATGACTGCCAGCTCCATACCGCTGCAGGAACTACTGGACCAGGAAACGATTCTTTCTGAATTTTTCTTTTTCATTACGACGATGGAAATTCAAGTGCCAGCTTTACGGGAAAGAAGGGAAGATCTGGAATTGTTATCGCAGCATTTTCTGGAAAATGAAAACCGCTATCAGCAAAAACAGGTAAGCGGTTTTGCGCCCGGGTTATTGTCATTATTCCAGGACTACTACTGGCCTGCCAACCTGGATGAGCTGATCCGGGTCATACAGGCGGCATTTGAAGCGACTACCGAACCAGTTATCACGCGTGAATCTCTTCCCTTGCGATTTAAAACCGGAGTTGATGCCCGTTCGCTGGGGCCTTCTGTATCAGCTCCACTACGACCACTGGATGAATCACTCAGTCTGGTTGAAAAAGAACAGATTCTACTGGCTTTAGAACTCTCCAGAAATAACCGGACCGACGCTGCGCGCATGCTGGGGCTGACCCGTGCCAAGTTATACCGTCGGATGGAAGCTCTCAATATCAGCATTGATGAGCTCTGAAGGCTTCTCGATTATGTGAAACTGGGTGCTTTGCGGGCTCTGGCGTCAGGTTTTTCTTTGAGATTTGCTCCGAATCGGGAATTTAAGAATTGGGATTTGCGCAGATGCCAACATGAGTACAATTCTGCATTCTTACTTGAGTGATCTGATAGTGTTTCCTGCAGGAGTAGTCGGTTGAAAATTAAGAGTCGAGCATTACTGGGTGTTCTGAATTCCCTGGTTGTTTTTGTCATCCGTATGATTTTCAAGACAACACGCCTGGAGTTCGTGGGTGACAGTCTTGATCGGTGTCCCTTTGCAGATACGGGGTCAGAACGATATCTGTATAGTGTATGGCATGATTCTGTAATACCCCCGCTCTTCTGTAATGTGGAACATAACAGTGTGGCATTGATCAGCCAGCATCGGGATGCAGATACCATCGAGGCTATGCTGAAGGCAGCCCGCATGGGAGCGATTCGTGGTTCCACTACGCGTGGCGGTGCCAGTGCCATGAAAAAATTAATGACTTCCGCAGAAGGCAAGCATGTGGTGATCACCCCAGACGGACCAAGGGGACCGCATCATCAAATGAAACCAGGCATTGTATTTCTGGCATCTCATTCGGGGCGAAGTATTATCCCAAATGCGTTCGCCGCTTCTCGTAGCTGGAAATTTCAGGGAAGCTGGACCAGTATCTGGATCCCCAAGCCCTTCGCGACCGTTTATTATCTCGTCGGGAATCCCATTCATGTCCCGGAAGATATTTCACGCGAAGAGATGAGAGAATATACTGATCTGGTTCAGGAAAAAATGGAAGAACTGGAACAGGAACTGGAGCAGCTCCTCACTGGTCCTGTACAGGAACGGTCAACGGTGCCCTTTCGAAAAGCTGCCTGAACATCAGCAGCAAAGTTTTTTTTGCTTTTCTGATTGTTTCGAAGTGACAAAATTGCATTCGCTTACACGGGCGGTATAACATGACGCATTGCCAGGCATGATCAGGTATCGTGCCACTGCGCTCGATAGTTTTCGGTTGAAGCCTCTATGTCACTTAAAGTCACAAACATCCGCCTGCCAGTTGAATTTCCCGAACAAGAACTAGCGGAAAAAATTGCAGAACAACTGGGCATCAATGCGAATGAGATTCAAAACTATCGTATTCTCCGGAAGAGTCTGGACGCACGCTCCAGGCATGATTTGCGATTCGTCTATTCTGCAGAAGTGATTCTCCCTGATGAAGCAGGCGTTTTGAAAAAGCTGCGGGATGATTCCTCAGTTCAGGGGTATACTGAAGCGCCTTTTCATGATCCTGGTTGTGGTGCACAGCCGCTGGAAGAACGGCCTGTCGTTGTCGGCTCGGGACCTGCCGGTCTGCTGGCGGGATATTTTCTGGCCCTCAAAGGGTACCGTCCTCTCATTCTCGAGCGTGGTTTCCCTGTCAAAGAACGGGTCCCTGAAATCAGACGTTTTGACAGGGGAGAAGATTTCCATAGAGAGAATAACTACCTGTTCGGCGAAGGAGGAGCAGGCTGTTTCAGTGATGGGAAACTGACCTGTCGTTTGAGTGGTCCGGATGTGCAATGGGTTCTCGACCGTTTTGTGGACTGTGGTGCACGTTCCAGTATCGTTTACGAGCATCGTCCCCATCTGGGTAGTAATAAACTTCCCATGATCTGCCGCAATTTTCGCCGCAAGATCGATTCGCTGGGCGGTGAATTTCGTTTCGAATGTCGTCTGGAAGGATTGGATGTTGTAGACGGTCAGGTACAGGGAGTCATGACATCATCAGGTTATATAAAGACGTCACATGTGATTCTGGGTATCGGACACAGTGCGCGTGATACTTATCAGATGTTGTATGAACTGGGCGTTCCCATGTTTCGTAAAGCGTTTCAACTGGGTCTTAGAATTGAACAACCTCAGGAACAGGTCAATCAGCATAAATATGGTCGCGAAGAGTACCTGTCGCTTCTGGGTGCCGCCGACTATACCATGATCACTAAGGGAAAACGTGACCTCTATACGTTTTGCATGTGTGCAGGAGGGATCGTGATGCCCAGCGTTTCAGAACCGGAGATGTTCTGTACGAATGGTATGAGTAATTCGCGACACGATACCGGTTACGCCAACAGTGGTGTCATGACGACGATTTATCCCGAAGAATTTGGCAGCGAACATCCTCTGGCGGGAGTCGAACTGCAGAGGAAATATGAGGCAGTGGCATATGCATTGGGAAATAAAAATTATCTTTGTCCGATACAGCGCGCGGGAGATTTCCTGAACCAGAAGAAGACCGATTCGAATTTTTCTTACAGCGGCACTTATCAGCGGGGGGTGGTTGCCACGGAGCTACATCAAGTTCTGCCGCCAGTGGTTCTTTCACAGATAGAAAACGGATTGCCTGTCATGGATCAGAAATGGCGTGGCGCATTCCTGGCGAACGCAGTACTGGTTGGTCCGGAAATGCGGGGTAGTTCTCCCGTTCGCATCGATCGGGAACGAGATACTTACCAGGCTCCCGGTTTTCGCGGGTTATATCCCGTTGGAGAAGGTGCCGGCTACGCAGGCGGAATTGTTTCTGCAGCCGTTGATGGACTTCTGAGTGCCAAGAAACTGGTGGAGGAATTTGCCCCGCCAGGAACTACAGCGGAAAAACTTATTCACCATCAATGATTTGATTAATCGACTTGTCAATGGCGGTGAGATACTGATCCAGTTTCTCGAACAGTTCCTGTGTAAACTGGTCGCTCTTTAATAGTTCCGCAGCCTTATTTCGTATGCTGATGTCTTCGACGCGTCGTTTTTCGACGCCGTCAGGCAGCTCGCGAACCAGCCGAATCATCTGCTCATTCATGGGAATAAAACCCAGTTCCAGATGTTCTACCAGCTCGGAAGTGAGCCGCTCGGAATCCGAGAACATTTCCCGTAATGTCAGTTGGCTGAGCGCACGCTTCACAATTCCTGTCCCCCTTCCAAAGATCAACAGATATTGATATTAGACAGGTGATCGTCGTGAAGGGTCAAGGGTATTTTCAGTTCAACTTTGATTAAGATTGGGTCAATCTCTGTTTCTGTTCAAATGGGATCTGAACAAAGGGCTGAAGACAGGTCAAACTTCAGATTAACTTGCTAACATACGACCAGATTTCGTCGCTAATCTCCTCGATAGACCTGAGCGTCTCTTTCTGCAGGCATTGAATTTTCTGCCAGTGCTGATTTTCTTCAGCCAGTTGAAGATAGACTTCTCTTACATTTGCGAGGTAAGTCTGATCTGCTTCCTGCAGGTCAGCAACTTTCTCGGTATATGAGCGTGCCTGTTTTTCAGCGATCAGTTTTTGTGCATAGTCTGCAGGCAGATCGAGAAGAATCGCCAGGTTCAAACGAGGCATTTTATAAATGGCATATTCAATCTGCTCAATCCATTCGATGAACTCACTCCGTTCAACACCGGAAAGTTTTGCTCCCTGGTGAGCCACATTTGAAGGGATGTAGCGGTCAAAAATCACGACATCGCTGGTCTCGATGGTGTTCAGAATATGGGACCGGGATTCAAAACGATCGCCGGCATATAGCAATGAAGCGAGAAACGGGTTGACTTCATCCAGCTCACCAAACCGTCCGTTCAGGAAGTCTCCAATCGATTTACCGAATAATGTCTGGTCGTAACGGGGAAAGCCGATCAGGCTGGTTTTGATTCCTTCCGCCTGACAGCGGGCGTGTAACCTGGCTGCCTGTGTTCCTTTTCCAGAACCATCAATTCCTTCGATTGCAATGATGACTGCCACTCAATTTCTTTCTCTTTATAATGCGGTGTTCTATTGTCAATTTGAAATGTCTACAGATGGCAGCGCAGTTCAATATCTGATTACGCAACAGTGATCAGGGAGAGATTCGATCTGCTTCGAGAAATTCGAGGTAGTCTCTACTGCCTCGTGCATAAACGAATTTTCCCAGGTCTGCTTTTGTTCCCTGACAGACCACGGGAGCGTACCAGCGATCGGTACCACGAACCCAGCCGGGTCGCTCGTCACATTCGCGTTCAATCATTACTTCGAGATCGCGATCAATTAAAGTGTGATAGAACTTTTGTGCCAGCGAGCGTTCCAGGTCCGCAAGTTGTGCACAGCGTTCCTGTCGAATCTCAGGTGATACCTGATCCTCATATGTTGCAGCCGGTGTCCCTTTACGGGCACTGAAAGGGAAGATGTGAATTTTCATGAAGGCTGCCTCTTCACAGGCCTGCATGGTCTCTGCAAATTCTGCGTCTGTTTCACCAGGAAATCCGACAATTACATCTGTTGTGAAGGAGGGGTGATTCAGTCGTTCACGCATCTTTTGCAGTTTTTCCAGAAAACGGCTGACATGGTAGCGACGTTTCATACGGCGCAGGACGGTATCAGAACCACTCTGGAGTGAAGGGTGGAATTGTGGACACAGATGTTCGCAATCAGCGGCAGCTGAGATAAAATCATCATTAATCTCTGCTGTTTCCACACTGGAGAGACGCATTCTCCAGTCACCGGGGATCTGATCCAGTTTACGAAACAGATGCCAGAGCCGAAATGGAGGCTTACCTGATTTTCCACGTGTTGTGTCGACCCCAAAATGACCGACGTGGATTCCTGTGAGCACGATTTCTTTGAAACCGTTATCGACCAGCCGACGAACTTCAGCCTCAATGTCCTCAGGAGATCGACTTTGCAGACCTGGTCGAACAGACGGGATAATACAGTAGGTGCAACGCAGGATACAACCATCCTGCACTTTCACATACGCTCGTTTGCGTCCTTCAAATTCGGAAATCCCTGTGGGCATATCGACGATACCATGCCGTTCCAGTATGTCGGGCAGTTCTCGTTTATCAGTTACGACTTCGAATACTCCAGGTAGCTCAGAAACCGTTTTGGGATCTCGAGTGGCGTAACAGCCCATCACCAGAATTTTCGTTCCCGGATTACTCTTCGCAAGATTCCGAATCAGTTTTCGTCCCTTGGAATCACCGGTGGCAGTGACTGTGCAGGTATTGACGACACAGAGATCAGCGGTTTCCGCTTCCCCTGCTTCGCGATAGCCGTTTTTCTCAAGCGCTTCTTTGACCAGTTGTGTTTCGTACTGATTCACCTTGCAGCCCAGTGTTACCAACTGGCAGGTTTTATCTTTTCCGGGAGTTTGAAGTTGGGTGAGTGTCATGTTTATGCAGCTGTGTTTAAACAGATGTTTTGCGCTGTGAGCAACTCTGCTTCACGGTGGCGATACTTAGTAATGTAATCGAGCCAATCAGGAAAATCGCTCGGAAACCGGGACTTACCAGAATTTACCACATTCCATCTGGAAATTCATCAAGTCAGGTCGCATAGTATAATCAGAGTCAAACCAGACTTCGAGCGGCAGAAACCAATTGTCTGATCCGTTTACAGGAATAAGCGTATCACTGTATCTCTTCGACTGAAAGCAAGGCTATGTCGTTTCGATTACTCCATCATAAATCATTTATGAATCAAATGTTATGCATAATCCTGGTGATTGCGATATCAGGGACGACACGCTCAGGAACTGCTGCAGAGCAAACCGCAGGCGTTGACTCAAAAGTGTATCCCAACGCAGTGGTCGCCGCGGATCATCCCCTGGCGAGTGCTGCGGGAATTGCCATTTTGAAGGCCGGCGGTAATGTCGTTGATGCGGCAGTAGCGACTTCTTTTGCGCTCTCCGTTCTCAGGCCCGCCAGTTGTGGCCTGGGAGGCGGTGGCTTCATGGTGATCTGGGATGCCGAGCAACAAAAATCAATGGTTATTGATTATCGAGAACGCGCACCGGCTGCTGCCACACCCGATATGTATTCGCGTCTGCCTGGTTCTGATGTACAACGTCAACTGGCCAGTCGTCAGGGGCCACTGGCAGTGGCGGTTCCTTGTAACGTCGCTGGGCTGTGCTATGCGGTGAAAGAGTATGGCAAGCTGGATTTGAAGACGGTGATGCAGCCTGCGATTCTGATGGCCCGTCGTGGCGTTCCGATTAATGACCACATGCGATCCGTACAGAACTCCATGTTGGCCCGCATGAAACAAGGTAAACTGGACCAGAAAGAGTATCAGCCACTCATCGATGAATATCTGAATCATGGCAAACCGTGGGAAGAGAAATCGCGTTTTTTCAGTCCTCAGTTGAAGGTGCTGGAACTGATTGCGGAAAATGGTCGTGCCGGTTTTTATGAAGGGCCTGTGGCGGATGCGATTGTTGCGACCTGCGGGAAGCAGGGGGGCGGGATTCTGACCCTGCAGGATTTAAAGGATACCGAGCCCATCATTCGCAAGCCTCTTTCTACCAGTTTCGATGGATATCAGATTTTGACAATGCCTCCCCCTTCCAGTGGGGGAATTGCGATTATTGAGTCCTTCAATATGATTGATGCTCTGGAAAAGCAGGTCCTGAAACACCCTTTTGCCGATCTTAAATTTCATTCTCCTCAGGAACTTCACTATCTGACAGAGGTGATGAAACACGCGTTTGCCGATCGAGCCGAATATCTGGGTGATGCAGACTTTGTCCCTGTTCCGTTGGAGCGGTTAACAGACCCGAAATACGCTTCCCGCCTGGCGGCCCGCATTGACGCAAAGCAGACTAAAAAACTGAATGACTACGGACGGTATATTCCTCCTAAAGATAGTGGAACGAGCCACTTATCAGTTATGGATGCAGCCGGCAATGCGGTGGCGTGTACCGAGACCATAAACCTCACATTTGGAAGTTACGTTGTGATCCCGAAATACGGGATTGTGATGAATAACGAAATGGATGATTTTGCTGCCATCCCCGGCAAACCCAATGCCTTCGGCCTGCTTCAGAGTAAAGCCAACGAAATCGAACCAGGGAAGAAACCACTTTCCAGTATGTCGCCTACGATTGCAGTCAAAGATGGTAAAGCGGTTTTTTCTGCAGGTGCCTCTGGAGGCCCGCGCATCATTTCCAGCACACTGCAGGTGATGTTGAACATGATTATTTTCGGAATGGAGCCGGAGCAGGCCGTTGAGTCTCCCCGTATTCACCATCAATGGGTACCGGAAGACCTGCTTTTGGAACAGGTGCTTTATAAGCAGGCAGGAGAGCAACTGAAGCAGTTCGGTCACACAATCAAGAAGAGTTCCAGTCTGGCTGCCACCCAGGCGGTCTCACGTCAATCAGACGGATTGCGAGGACACAGTGATACACGCAAACATGGTGCTGCTGCCGGCTATTGATGGCTGACAGAGACTTCTGCAGGATCATTCTATTTTCTGAGCTGCAGCCAGTTTCTTTTCAATCTCTTCCTGTGTTTTCTCCAGCTCGCGTTTGACGACTGTTGACTCTTCTGCTTCGGCACGTTTTTTCAATGCATCAATCGATTCCCGGGTTCCGATCGCCTGTAATATATTGCAGGCCTGTATTCGCATTGAACTGTCAGGATCGTCCAGTAATCTCAGAACCGGTTTTTCTGCGATGGTTCCCATGATTTTGAGAGCGGTACGTGCATCTTTCATATCTGCGCGGTTGGAGAGGCGGCCGACCAGAATTTCTGCCATTGTTTCTGAGTGAATGGTTGGCATCAACTGGATGATGTCTTCACGAACTAAAGCCGAATTTTCTTCTTCAAGCAACTTTGCAAAAGCAAGTGTCGCTTCGTCGGTATACCAGACCGACATGACGTTGATATGTTCTTTCATGCGGAAACCTTCTTTTGCCTGGGGCAGAGTCTCTGCCAGAACTGTAGAGACTCTGGCAAGATTATCGGAATCCGGTTTCATAGTGACCAGTTTTTTACAGGCTGTATCATGTGCAAAAGAGCTGGTACCAGATATCACACGCAGTGCCCAGTCGATCGTATCTTCGCCTGGTTGTGGCTTCAAATCTCGATCATTTTTATTCGAATCAGCAGGGTCTTTAGCCTTCATTTCCGGTTTGGGAGTAGCGGAATCGGACATGTTTTTGAGAGAGTTGGAATTCGCAGAAACTTTTACTGAAGGGTCAGACTGCGGAGAATTCGAGTTCTGTTGCAGTGCAAGTGCATTTATCTCCTCGGGTTGGACTTCGATTGTGATGATCCGGTTTTGGACATCAATCTCTTTCATTTTTCCACAATTGAGATTCTGGGCAAAAGCAAACAGGTCTTTTGGAACCCGGTTCAATACCAGAACCAGTTGCTGATCTCTGCTGAAAAAATCGACCTTTCCGTTTTCTGTTGGAACAGTGGTAGTTTTCTCTTTCTGCTCCGTCGAATCCAGATAAGCAGACTGTATTTTTTTCTGAAGCAGTGGAACAGCAACGGCGTTGATGTCATTGATTCCACGTACAATCACGGCAACGCCAGGCTGTTCTGCATCCAGGGTCCGTTTGCGGATGTCACTCAACAGGTCCGTTTCGGGAACCACAGTGGCAGGTGTCTCTGGTTTTGATTGCATGGCGGGAGTTGCCGACTCTTTTTTTCCCGCCGTGGTTTCAGGTGCCGTCCCTGGTCGAGATTGAGATAATCGGGGGCTCACAGACGATGGACGAGGCGCAGGGGCAGCATGATTATTTGCGGGCGCGAATGGGTTGGAATTGGTACGTTGCTGACTGGTGTCAGATCCGCCACAACCAGGCGCGAGCAGTACACAGGAAATCAGAAGCAGAGACGGAATGGTGTTTCGAATGTTGGCCAGCATGGGGATACGATTCTGTTGGAATGATAAAGGCAAACAGGCACAGCAACTGCTTGGTATAGATTTTACGCTATATCAGGAGATCAGGATCAAAAAAAATTGAACTATGATCAAATAGACATTAAAAATCCGGAATGGTTCAGGTAGCGGGCATTTGTATATATGCTATCTGCACGTCCCACTCCCTGCAAGACCAGTCACTTTATCTATATTTCCAGATCTTCGTTTTATGCTGATGAAGCTGTTTTAAAGCCAATATTGAGTTATTTTTGCCCTGAGAAAAGCCACACTTTCCTCTAAATCTTCCATTCCGTTGACTCCATCTTCGATGCTGATCCAGCTGTCGAAACCAACCTGTTTCAGTTGTGAGAAGATGGTGTCATAATCATTGAGTCCTTTTCCAATCACTCCATGACTGAGCCGACTGGCGTAACCCAGGCTGTTTTCTTCCTTGCGCAGGTCTTCAATCGTTCCCTCGGTCAGATATCGGTCGCTAGCATGCATTGTGACCACCCGGTGTTTGATCCGTTCCAGCAGTTCCAGTGGATCTTCTCCCGCCAGGATTGTGTTACTGGGGTCATAGTTGACGCCGAAAAATGGCGAATCGATTCGGGATACCAGATCACAGAAGACATCTGCCATCTGTGCAAATTCCGGATAATCCCAGTAATTGTCTTTGTAGTGGTTTTCGATTATCAGTGTCAGTCCCAGTTTTTCTGCCAGTGGAAGACACGCTTCGATCGATGAAACGGCGTATTGAATTCCCTCTTCCCGGGAAACTTCAGGTCTGCGTTGACCAGAGAGCACTCGACAATATTTTCCTCCAAGGGCAGCCGTCATTTCCATCCAGAACTTTTCGTGTTCGATCTGCTCATTCCGAAACGCCTCATCAGGGTGAGTGAAATCGGGTGAACAACACATCATGGGAATTTCCAGTCCCTGATCGCTGGCCATCTTTTTGGCTTCCGGCCAGAAATTCCTGTCTTTCATTTCCAGAAAGCCAGCGTAGAACTCCAGCCCGTCAATATCCAGAGTGGCTGCCAGATCAATCCACTGGCGAAGAGTCATCTCGCCTGAAAGACAAAGTTCATCCATAAAAGCTTTGGGAAATGCAGCGAGTTTTGGCATCTAAGATTCCACCAGGTTATAGTGCTTTTTTAATTAAAATGATCTTCAACAGTTGCAGCGATCAACTTTACGGTGTCAGGACGGCTTTCACAATCTCACCTGAGTGCATGGTTTCAAAAGCCGTATGCCATTCACTGAGGGACCAGGTTCCACCGATAATTGGTTCGATATTCAACTGACCTGTGGTCAGCAGGCGAATCACTCGCTCCCAGATCGGCCAGTTATGGCTGAAGCTGCCTTGCAGTCGAATATTTTTCTGTACGAGCGGATCAAGAGAGAACCCTAATGGTTGTGGTCCCCAACCCACCTTGCTGATCCAGCCACCTGGACGGACAATTTCCAGCGACTTTTTCAACGTGACTGATACACCGGCAGCATCGACAACGCCATTGACTCCCAGTCCGTCTACTTCGTAAGCCCAGTCGTCAAGTCCTTCGATGACTGGCTGACATCCATAAGATCGCTCAGCAATTTCGAGGCGTTCCTTATCACGCTCAAGTCCGACTACGGCGACTTCAGCTCCCTGCAGCCGCGCCATGGCAGCACAGAGTAAGCCTATTGGTCCTGGACCGAAAACCACGATGCGATCGCCGGGTTGAATTTCACCGTTCATCACAACTGCATTGAAGGCGACACAACAGGGTTCGGTAAGGGCCGCTTTTTCCAGTGGTAAACTATCGGGAACGCGATGCAGGCAACGTGCGGGTACTCGTACAAAACTGGTCATGGCGCCGTTTACTCCATAACCGAATCCTTTACGGGTGGGATCCAGATTATAGCGGCCTTCACGTGACAGCGGGTTGTCAGGATCGATAATTGCTGCCGTCTCACTCACAACACGATCTCCCTCGGACCAGTTTTGAACAAGACCACCAGTTTTGAAAATCTTGCCGGCAAATTCATGTCCGAGTACCACCGGATAATCCACAGGCCAGCTGTGATCTGCCGTCCACTGATGCAGGTCGCTGCCGCAGACACCAACTGCGGCGACTTCCAGCAGTACTTCGTCCGGGCCGATTTCCGGTACGGGGATCTCCTGCAGTTCAACGGAATTGGCTTCCGGGGCATAGTTGACGACAGCTGTTTGCGTTAATTCAGTCTGATTCATTTTTGACCTCCGATGGCGACGTCACCGTATGCATGTACTTTTTCACAAATCAGTCTTAACGAGTCTTCCAGGTTACCACTCGCTGTTTTGAATGAATCTGCGTCAATAGTCAGTGGGGCTCCCAGCACAACGAGTGGCGCACCATACTCGGGCGTCTGGATCGCCTGTTCCAAGGAAAGACCACCAACGGCCTGTACTGGAACGCTGACAGCTGCGACAACTTCTTTCAGTTGATCCAGAGGGCTAGGCATCCGTTCGCCCCGAGCAGCAATCCCGCGACGTTCATCGTAGCCGACATGGTGAATCACAAAGTCACAGCCCAGATCTTCCAATCTTCTGGCAGCGGGAACCATATCATCTGCCAGATTGTCGCCCATCACTTTTATGCCATGATCTTTTCCTGCCTGCACGACACAGTGAATGGTTTCTTCGTGTGCGCGCGACATGACGACTACATGAGTTGCTCCGGCTTGGGCCATCATTTCCGCTTCCAGATAGCCGCCGTCCATTGTTTTGAGATCCGCAACGATGGGGGTTTCCGGAAAATTTCTGCGCAGTTCTCTCACACAATTCAGACCCTCTGCGAGGATCAAGGGGGTGCCTGCTTCCAACCAGTCAACTCCGGCTCTCATTGCCATCGCCGCCGTCTCCAAAGCCTCTTCAATGTTAGTCAGATCCAGCGAGATTTGTACAATCGGCTTCATGAAATTGGTTTCACTTTCTTTCACTGTTGAAATCGGTAGGCAGTAATATGTTCACGCATTAGATTAGGCCCGATTGAGTGGAATTTCCGGACAGCTAAGTTCGACTCGAGAACCATCCTATCGGAAGAATTTCATAAATGCGAACGCTTGAAGCAACTCTGGTAAGAATTTCAAAATATGCACATAAGAATACATTCCGGGAAAGTGCAGAGAGAGTCAGACTTCGTAAGCGTTAAAGTTTAACAGCTAACTGCGGGGGTGTGTGGATTTTGCTGGTTTTGAGGTAAATTCTGGTCGTTCGGCATCCGATTCGATTAAAGGCGTGTTATGTCACGCATGCGGGATGATTGAATGAATCTGGATGATTGTAGGACAGCCAGAAATGCCTTCTGAATTATTAGATGACTATCAGGTACAGGACCATTTGCACGAGCACCAATCCACATTTGGAGTTCGGGCGATTTTCATATTATTCATAGCCCTGGCGGGTGGAATTCTTTGTGCCCAGTGGGTGCGTGGCGCTCGGGTGGAAACCTATGTGGGTTCATTGCAGGCCCCTAAGACCGTCATCACAGCCAATAACGACGCCATCATTCAAGAAATTTTTGTCCACGAAGGTCAAACCGTTTCCAGCGGAGAAACTATTTTGACGCTGTATGACAGAAACCTTGAGAAGAGCTGGAAGTCGAAACAGCAGGAACTGGTGATGCTGGAATCTGAGCTGGAACAGTCGAAGGCGAAAAGCGAAGTCGAACTGGCTTTACGTAATAAAGAAATCGAGTCAGATGTCTTTAATGCGAAGTTGAAATCCTCTCAGTATCTCAAAGAAAAATATATTCATCAGATAACCAATCTGGCCTGGCAGGATTTCCTGCAAGATTACGATTCCATTTCGAGTAACGGGTCCAATGAGGATGTCTTTCGCTCACTGGTGTATGAAAGCCGGTTGCCTGATGAAAATAGAATCACAGCGATGCTACGGCAGGAGTCTGCCCGGAATTCAGCTGAAGTTTTTGCGGCACGCGTCAAGCTTTGTGAAGATCAGATGGAAGAGTTGAAAGCAATTCAGCGGAAACTCCCAGCTCAAATTCGTGTTGCCATGGGAGTGGAAGTCATTAAAAACCGTCTGGATCGTGTAAAACAGGAATTGAAACAACTGGAATCACAGCGAGATGCTTTACAGCTGAAAGCCGGCAGATATGGAACTGTTGGAATCTTTGCCTGTGAAAAAGGGGATTCTGTTAAGAAAGGGACTCCGATTGTGGAACTCTTTGATAAAGAGCATCCCCACCTGGTCGTCGAAGTACCTTCCCGGAAAATCAGCCTGTTTGACGAGGGGAAAGAAGTCAAAATCATGTTTTCAGGTAATTTGAAAGGGAAAGGTACCATCCAGAGGATTTCAGAACAGGCAATTCTACAGCCTGGTTCCATGGAAAGTATCATTCTGGTTTATGTTGCGCCCGCCGGACCTCTCTGGCCCGAATTTCCAATGGGGACTACTGTCGATGTCACGTTAGAGAAATAACGCGGACATTGTCAAAAAACCGGTTCCGGCCTGCAGATTGAGTGAAATTCTAACTCTAGGCAGGCCCTGCTCTTCCGTCATTTATCGTTTTACGGGTCTATTTTCGACTTGAATTTACACCGTATAAGTTACAATATTTGTCAATTCTCGTGATTAATATCAGGAGTGATATTTTCACCAGAGACCTGAATCAGCTCTCTCACTTGCTTGAAAATCCTTGCTAGGAATCATCCAGAGAGAGTTCAGGGTTGTTCTTTAACAAATTGGGTCGCGCGGCTGCAGGAAGCTGGTTCGCCGAGTTTCATTCTCAAAACTTTTAGCGTGAGGAGAAGACCGTTGGGTATTTCAGCTACAATTCCTTTTTCGGCAGAAGAAGCAGACAGACTATCAGTCGATGCTATAGAGGAGATGAGGCTGCGCACCTGGGCAAGAAAGAACTACATTGAAGTATCGCAGCGCGACGATCTCTGGCACCCCGTCATTCTGGATGAGATGTTACGCATCGATCAGGAGTAATCCCAGTTGCTCGGGACTCCAGCCAAAAACTCATTCAAGGGAACAATTGCGTCTCCAACTCTGTCATATCTCATCCAGATAGACTTGGAGACGTTACAACTGTCAGTATCTTTTAAAACCTGACTTTAATACTCTGCCAAAATCGGCAGGATCTCTGTCTGACGTTCTCCTGCAGTCACATGCACCTGATGTTGTTCGTCAATGAATACATTGATTTCGCTGCGCACTCCAAACTCCGGGAGATAGATTCCCGGTTCAATTGAGAAACAGGTTTGTGGTAAAACCAGGCGCTCTTCATGAGTTTCCAGGTTATCCATATTGGCTCCGTTCCCATGTGTTTCCTGTCCGATGCTGTGACCGGTTCGATGCACAAAGTATTCACCGTAGCCGGCATCTTCAATCACCTCACGACACGCCTGATCCACTTCCCAGCCTTGCAGGGGGTTGTTTGATTGAAACGACTTTTCTATCAGCGAAATCCCCGCATCGCGTGCTGCTGCCACAATCCTGAAAACTTGCGTGTATTGTTCGGGGACAGTTTTGCCAGTAAATCCTACACGGGTCATATCACTGTAAACGCCACGCGGGACATCCAGTTTGGCCCACAGATCGATCAGAACGAACTCTCCTTCTCTAATCAAGGTTTCCTTGCCGGTTCCGGTTTCATAATGCGGGTCTCCGCTATGTGCTTCGCGCGCGACGATGGGCGGGTGATATGTTGTTAACCCTGTCTCATGAAAATGCTGCATGATTACATCACATACTGCTTGCTCTTCTACACTCCCCTGCTCTCGAATTTTTGTTGCGATAAATTGCCAGGCAACTTCGAATGCTTTATCGGTATGGACCCCCGCCCGTTGATGCAACTCCCATTGTTCCTGATCCCAGACCGCTTCAAAAAGTTGTACCAGATCACCCGAGGGAACGACGGACTCAACTGATTCACCGACCAGTTCAACCGTACCTGCATCGACACGGGATATATACGGATTCGCATTCCGCGGAGAGTACTCCATTGCAACCCGTTTGGTCTCACGTAAGATTGTCTCGATGCCAGCCTCCAGTTCCTGCCATTTGAGGTAGATGATTTTCTTACCCGGTAAATGATCGAGGGTCTCTGATTCAATACGATGAACCAGTTTGACTGGCTCTCCGGATTTGGGAATAAAGTAGAAAAAACGGCGTGAACCCATGGCTTCATTGGGGATATCAAGAATTCTGCGGGCCAGAATATTGCTGCCTCGAAAATCGTACAACAGCCAGCCATCCAGAGAAAACTGTTCCAACGCTGCTTGTACCTTAGAAAGTTCGAACATGAATGCACTGCCTGCTGATTGAGGTTTTGATGAACGGATCATTAGAAAAGGTTGTTAATCAAAGCAATGTAAGACGTTAGAAGTATTATTTCAAGATGGGAGATACGGGACATTCTTTATAATCAGTCGGACTTCCCGGAAAAACAGTTTGATTCAAGACGCTTTCTGTTGCCAATCGTAGTTGCGGTCAGGACAATATCGCCAGCAGACCAAAGTCTGTTAATTATTACCAATCTATAGAACCTGTCTTAAAACTGAGGAGAGAAGACAATTTCCACTGTATCGACTGAGCTTGCTTATCAGAAATGCATTTCACCTGCCTGTGAGGCGACTTATTCCCTGGACGAAGTATTAACCAGCTGTCCTAAATGTGGTGAATTGCTGGATGTGACTTATCACTGGGACCAGGTTCCAGTGCCTCAGTCGCTGCGCGAGTTCGAGAAGCGCTGGAGCAAGCGAAACAATCCCATCGATTTCAGTGGCGTCTGGAGATTCCGGGAGCTGCTGCCTTTCGCGCAGGACAATCAGATTATTACGATCGGCGAAGGTCAAACCATGCTGAAGGCATCGGCTTCAGTCGCACGGTACGCGGGACTGAATGAAGACAGCTTATATCTGCAGTACGAAGGTCTGAATCCCTCAGGCAGCTTCAAAGATAACGGGATGACCGCCGCTTCAACACACGCTGTTATGGTAGGAGCAAAGGTTGCCGCATGTGCTTCGACAGGTAATACCAGTGCTTCACTGGCGATCTATTCCAGTGTCGCTCAGAAATTCAAAGTCGTCGTATTCGTCGGCAGTGGTAAAATTGCATTTGGAAAATTATCGCAGGCACTCGACTTCGGTGCTAAGACAGTTCAGATTCAGGGAGACTTTGATGACGCGCTGGCCCGGGTGCGTGAAGTTTGTACTCAGGAAGGGATTTACCTCTGTAACAGCGTGAATCCATTTCGACTGGAAGGCCAGAAGTCGATCATGTTTCGTGTACTCGAAAGTCTGAACTGGGAAGTACCAGACTGGATCGTAGTACCGGGCGGAAATCTTGGTAACTCAAGTGCCTTCGGTAAAGCATTTATGGAACTGAAACAGCTGGGGTTAATCGATCGTATTCCCCGGCTGGCGATCATCAATGCTCAGGGAGCCAACACCCTTTATCAACTGTATGAACAACACGGCCTGCGCTGGAATGGTGGTAATTATGAACGTGATCAATCAACAGATTATTTCACACAAATGGATAAAGAAAATCGTCGTGCCTCAACATTAGCCAGTGCGATTGAAATTAACCGGCCAGTGAATTTCTCCAAAGCTTTACGCGCCCTGGATATCTGTGATGGAGTTGTTCGTGAAGTGGATGATCAGCAGATTCTGGATGCGAAAGCGCAGGTGGGGGCAGGTGGGCTGGGATGTGAACCGGCAAGTGCCGCCAGCGTCGCCGGAGCAAAACTGCTGAAAAGCGAAGGATTGATTGCTGCCGGTGATCGCGTCGTCTGTATTTTAACAGGACATCAGCTGAAAGATCCAAATGCTACTGTCGCCTATCATTCAGCAACCGATGAACATATGGATGAAAAACTGTCGAGTCATGGGGTGAATACAGCTCCTTTTTCCAACGGACCTATTGTCGTTGAGAATGATTTAGATAAAATAATAGAAGTCATTCGATCGTTTTGAACTGATTCTTTCTTCTGGCACAGCGGACTGTGTTTCAGGTTAAGATATATATATTAATTTGTAATTCCACTACCAGTGGAAATGAGTTTAAGGGGCACGGAATGAGTTCACCCTTTGAGGAACTGGAATATATTGCTGATTTTCTTCCAGAGGAGGGAGAATCTGTGATTGTTTCGCGCAATCATGGCGAATTGATCTGCGAGAATTTTCAAAAAGAGCGTCCTCTTGATGAGATGGCGAGTCCCGAATTTTATGGTCATCTCGTCCATGCAAATGAGCGCCTGAATGCGTTGGTTGCCCGCCCTGTCTGGATCTCCATTCTCGCCTGGTTCTGGATCTGTGTTGTGATCCATGAGGCATTTAATCTTGGCTGGGGTGGCTGGTATATTGATCTGGGGCTGGGTCTGGTGGCTATGGCTGCCAGCTATGCTGCCATTCGGTTACGCCAGGATCGCTATTTTAAAAATGAAGTCCGACCGACTCTGAATCGGCAGATGTATGGCAGCAATCTAAGCAAGTACGCATTGGTGGGAGTCATCAGACAACGACCTGAGTTACGAACACTGTTGGATACGCTCTCACGTTCGCTGCATTAAATCGGCTGGCTGGCACCATTCATGTCTGGTATTCCACCCGTCCATTCACATAAATATCTGAATCCAATTGCTGGATCTGATAATCTTGCAGGTTATGTAATTCGGGAATCATTTCCAGCCCTTTCCCTGCGATGGGTGTTACCGCTTCTGCTCCGCCAATAATCTTCGGCGCGATGAATACATGCACTTCATCAATGAGCCTTTGATCAAAGCAGGAGCCCAGCAAACTGCCTCCTCCTTCCACCAGAATATTTGTCATATCCCGTCGAGCCAGTTCCTGCAGGCAGAATTGCAGGTTGGGTAGACTCTCATTTTCACTGGTGGAGTTGGAAAACTGCAAAACTTCCACTCCTGCCTGTTCGAGTTGGAGAATCTTTTTTTGAGAAGCGGAAGGATGTGCTACCACAATTACAGGCGCCTCAGCGACGCTCTGAACCAGTTGGGATTCAACTGAAAGCCGCGCCTGTGAATCAATAACAATACGGGCAGGTATTCTTTTTCCGGGCGGGCGAGCCGTCAGCAGAGGATCATCAACTGCTGCGGTTCTTTGACCGACCATAATTGCATCCATGCGGCCTCGCAATTCATGTACCCGTTCCCTTGAGCGCGAATTCGAGATCCACTGCGAATGGCCAGTCCGGGTGGCAATTTTCCCATCCAGTGTCATGGCCCACTTGGCGTGGATCCACGGCAAACCCTGTGTCACTCGTTTTACGAATGGGCGGACCAGAGCCTGCGCTTCAGATTCAAGCAGACCAACTTCGACTTCGATTCCAGCCTGTTTCAGTTCTTCAATGCCACCACCGTCAACGTGAGGGGCGGGATCGCGCATTGCAATTACAGCTTTCTTGATTCCCGCCCGGATCAATGCTTGAGAACAGGGGCCCGTTTTACCCTGATGACAACAGGGTTCGAGCGTGACATAAATGGTTTTACCCTGAGACTGCTCACCAGCCATATTCAGCGCATGGATTTCTGCATGGGGGCCACCACATTGCTGATGGTAACCTTCACCAATCAGCTTGAGACTGTCATCGACAATAATCGATCCGACTGCAGGATTTGGCTCGACAGAACCTGTGCCACGTCGAGCCAAATCCAGGGCGCGATGCATGACTTCTTCTGGACTGGAAAACACTCTGATAGGATCCACAGTCTGACACACTTTCCTGCAGGGGGCCGATTCGATTGTTAAAGTATTCGAATTGATCAACTCATATCGGATTTGGTTCGATACTGCTCAGGATTGCCCGGGAATCCAGAGTTTCTGTCCAGCATCAGAGTCAGGAGCGGCATCACCGGGTGACCAGATCCCTTCGCCAGAAGCATTTCCACCGAAATCACCTGCATCCAGAAGCGAAGCGCCCGACATCCAGGGAAGATCCAGCTCAAACGCTTGAGCAAAGGCCATGAGGTACTCTTTAATTTGAGGTGTCTTTTTGCCATATTTATCCCAGATTTCTTTCATGAAATCAGAAAGCTCGGGATCAGAGGTGTCTTCCAGACGAAAGGAAAGTTCGCGCATTTTCCACTGCATCTCATTTTCAAATGCTTTATTGGGTTGTGACTGCGAATTCTCCTGTCCTTTTTTGATCCAGGTCAGCATTTCCTCTCGTTGATTTTTTTTATGACAGATCTCTGTCAGTGTTGTGTAGACTCGATCCAGATCCACTTCTTTTTTACATTCGTCACGATTGAGTACTTCGATCAAAACATCATACAGAAATCGGGGATGTCGAATGAGCAGGGCACGATTGAAAATATACATCAGCTGCGAATTGCTGAGCGATTTCACCGGAATCCGGTTTTGTGTCATTGAGGAACAGGTGTTAAAGTGAGACGACTCATTTACTTCAAGATGAGGAAGCTCAGACAGGCCCAGTTCTGGATCGAGTTCTGAGAAGTCCAGGAAATGACCTAGCGACAGGGTTTGCGCATCTAGAACATAAGCAGCGGCTGTCAAAGCAATGTTTAAATTTTCATCGGATGCAGCTTCTTTGGGAGTTTTGCCGTTCAGACCAGCCAGTTTTGTATTTGGCCAGGTTTCCGAGAGGAGTATTTTCCACTGCAGTGCTTCCAGTTCCCGCCGTTTGAGAATCGGCATTTTTTGTGGAAAGCTCCAGCGGAAAAAGAGGGGCCATTGTTCTGTGGGGATGGGAGAAAGCGGGTTCCCGGTTTCTTCGCTGTCGCGTTCTACAACTTTTAAACCACAATCCGTTTTGCCTTGATCACCTAATGCTTCGTCAAAAATATTCTCTGCGAGGGTTCGTTGATCGCCTTCATACGCATAAAGATGAATCAGCGCGGGTTGCCCGATTTGTCGATCAGCATCGAAGACATCAATATCGCCAATGACGGTTGGGACATTTTCGAGCGTAATATTTTCCCCCTTCGATTCGGCATCGACGGGAATATTGGTGATCTGGAAGTAGGCAATCGGGCTGTTTTCGTCCGGATTCTGTTCCTGCGGAGGAGGTACGTTCCCGCGTAATATCTGAGGATGCTGCTCCAGCAGAGTCAGAAAGCGGGAAATAGATTCCACTTCAAATATTTTTTCAATGGAATTGACCACATCCGCTGTGTTATTGAGGTCGAGTAATTGCGCCAGCGTTTCCAGTTCAACGGCTTCGGCAAAATCTGTTTCAAGACTGCCTGCCTGATGAAACAATTCAGCGGCTTTGACTTCATCTGTTGCCCAGGCATAGCAGAAGGCTGCATTTTTCCAGAGCGTGACCTCTCCCGTAGCTTCCGCCAGTTGTTTAAAAAGTCCGGCTGCAGAGCGATAGCAGCCAAGATTTGCCAGACGTTGGGCTTTTTCAAATGTGGTTTTTTGCTCTGAATCTTCAAGACCACATCGCTCCAGAATATGAACGCCCCGGAACTGGTAGGGAATTTGATCATCGCCATCAAATTCCAGAAGATTCATGAACAGGTTCTGCTGGTATTCCTGCGAGGCAACCCGCATTGCCAGGGCAAAATGCTCGCGTGCTGCCAGATAGTATCCGCGCATTTGCAGTGCGATGGCAATACTGATAGCCAGTGGAGTTGCGAGGCTGACATCTACGGCTGCACATTTCTGAAACGCCGTGTAAATTGTTTTTTGTGAATGCTTATAGCCGTAAGCCAGGAAGGAAGATGTTGCCAGTAGAGAATGGGCGGCTGGATGATTCGGGTCGTGTTCAAGGCATTGAATTAAAGGGGCAATTGCGTCTTCAAACCGTCGTTCTGCCATCAGAATCTGGGCTTCAGTGATGAAGCTTAAAGGCTGATCGGGATAATTTTTTTTGAGTCGATCCAGCAGTTGCAATGCCGTTGCTGTCTGGTGAGTTTCATGCAGATGTGAAATCTTACTGATTTCATCACCTACGGAATGACAACAGAATTTATATTTTTTGCCACTGTTACACGGACAGGGGTCGTAGGAATCTATACTCATAACCTCGGCCTTCTTGGTTACCTGAAGGTTGAACTGTGGAAAAAATATCTTGATCGGAAAACTGTCTGATCATACAGGATCGAAGTTGAGTTCATTGGAATCAAATTTTTTAATCCAATAGAACATCATATCACAATGGAAACGCATATTGCACGCGCGCAATGCTTACTTCTATGAGAATTCGCTGACTCCCTGCAGCAGTGGCATGAATTATGAGATTATACCACTGGTTCTCTGTAATCAGGAAGTAACAAGAGAAGCTCAGATCAGCTGTCTAAAGCCTGCTTCAGATCTGCGACGAGATCTTCAGGGCTTTCTATCCCGACTGAAACCCGTACTGTTTTTTCTGTGATGCCCGCAGCACGGCGTGCTTCCAGCGTCATCGAAGCATGACTCATACTTTCGGGGTATTCAATTAATGATTCCACACCACCCAGTGATTCTGCCAGCAGGAACAACTTGGAATTGAGCATGACTTTTTCAGCAGCGGGACGGCCATCCCGTACGTCGAAACTCAGCATTCCACCGAACCCGTCCTGTTGTCGTTTTGCCAGTTCATGATGCGGATGAGATTCCAGTCCCGGATAATAAACACGCTCTACTTTCGGATGGGACTCCAGCATCCGTGCTAACGCCATTGCACCACGCTGATGTGCTTCCATGCGTGGCGCCAGGGTTTTAATTCCCCGCAGTACCAACCAGGCATCAAAGGGAGCACAACCCAGACCCAGGGCATTTGAAACATAAGCAACGCGTTCTGCCAGATCATCTGTGCCGGAAACTACACAGCCTCCAACAACATCGGAATGCCCGTTTAAATATTTGGTTGTCGAATGCAAAACGAGATCGACACCGAATTCGATGGGGCGTTGCAGATAAGGAGAACAGAAAGTGTTATCAGCGATAGTCAGAATATCTGAATCTGCGTTGGCCGCAACCTCAGTAACAGCTTTGATATCAACCAGGTTTAATAGAGGGTTACTGGGGGTCTCAATCCAGATTGCTTTGGTTTCAGGTGTGATGGCTGCCCGAACATTTTCCGCGTCGCTCATTTTTACAAACGAAAATGTGATACCCCATTTCGTGAAGACATCCGCAAATAATCGATAGGTGCCGCCATAAATATCATCGCCGGCAATAATATGGTCTCCGGGCTTAAACAGATGCATCACCAGGGTAATAGCAGCCATCCCGGTCGCTGTCGCACGGCAGGAGACCCCCCCCTCCAAAGCAGCAATATTTTCTTCCATGGCGCTGCGGGTCGGGTTGCCACTACGGGTGTAATCAAACCCCTTGTGACTATCCAGGCTGTCCCAGTAGAAGGTCGATGAGGTGTAAATGGGCGTTGTACAGCTGTTAAATGTGCTGTCCTTATCGACTCCGGTATGTACGCACTTGGTTTCAAAACGCATGGTTAACTATCCAAATCTGTGTGAATATCTGAAAGGATCCCGTTACAATTGCCGACTGAAGTGTTGTCCCGAAGGACACTAATCTCGACTGTGGGTTCCATGTAATTCCTGTTTTAAAGAAGGATACAGCCGCTGACCGCTGGTGGCTACCGTTCCGGCAGCAGAACTGGATGTAATGATCTATGTACAGCATGTCTGTACTGACATCCTGCCCGGAACGGGTTCTCTTTTAATGATTTGCAGCAGCAAAAATGTTCAGCGTGCATCATCAAACAGTGATGTGGACAGATAGCGTTCACCAGAGTCTGGTAAAATGACAACAATGGTTTTACCTTCCGCTTCCGGACGCCTGGCGATCTCAAGAGCTGCGTGCATCGCGGCACCACAACTGATACCACATGTGATTCCTTCGCGTCGGGCAATTTTACTCGCCATTTCGAACGCTTCGTCATCTGTGACCTGAATGACTTCATCAATCAGTGATGTATCACAGTTACCGGGAATAAAACCAGCTCCGATTCCCTGGATTTTGTGTTTTCCCGGCTCACCACCTGAGAGGACAGGACTGCTGGTAGGTTCCACAGCTACAGATGTCACTTTCAACCCCTGGTCCTGCTTTAGAAAGCGGGAGACGCCTGTAATCGTTCCTCCAGTGCCAACCCCTGCAACGAAGTAATCAATCTTACCTTCGGTATCTGTCAGAATTTCGGGACCGGTTGTCTTGAAGTGAATTGCCGGATTGGCTGGATTTTCAAATTGCTGAGGCATAAAAAACTCAGGGCTCGCTGCCAGTTCTTCTGCTTTCTGAATGGCTCCTTTCATTCCATCTGCTCCAGGAGTGAGGACCAGATTCGCACCAAAGCCTTTCAGCATCAGACGACGCTCCACAGACATGGAGTCTGGCATGGTGAGCGTTAACTGATATCCTCTTGCTGCACAAACAAAGGCAAGTGCAATTCCAGTGTTGCCACTGGTTGGCTCAACGACCTGCATACCCGGTTTCAACTGTCCACTTTTTTCCGCCTCCCAGATCATGTTGGCGCCAATACGGCATTTCACACTGTAGGCCGGATTTCGTCCTTCAACCTTTGCCAGTACCGTCGCCTTAAGTCCCTCAGTCAGGTGATTGATTTTAACCAGCGGGGTGCGGCCGATTGTTTCTGAATTATCATTGAATATGGACATGTCTATTTCTTTCGATCAGAGGAACTTACAGACGGCTTACAAAAACGGATCTGGGTCCGTTGCAGATTTTTATCACGTAAACAGTGACGGGACTGATAGTTGACAGTCCTCGCCAGACCGCCTGTATTATGTAAAATCACCGAAATTGAGGCAATCCCTTTTCGATAGGATCAGTATTGTAAGCACAACTCATTACAAAATAGCAGATGCCGGCTCATTTTGGCGAAATAAGTACTGGCGCAGCAGAATGTTCTAAATGATCAGCTTCTGGAAAGGACTCAAAACAAAATGGAGGGCGAAGGTTTTTATGGATTGACGATTGTAAATGTCGATGTGATGGGAACCGATGGACCGACTTTCGGTTTCGCTTTCGTGCCTTCAGAACCTGATGGCAACTCAACGATACCATCTGGCCTCACTTTCAAAGGCCCCGTGTGAGAATTCGAATCATCCTTTGAAGCTGTTACGTAATCTGTAAATTGTCCGCTCTGAAAGAGAGTGTTCTGCCAGTTGATCTGACCTGGTGTATAATAATTGAAATCAAAAAAGGAGTTCGGCGAGTTCGACTTCAGGATCGTGTTGCAGTCAATAATTGCCGTCTGCGACATGTGACAGAAGCTGTTACCATCAACTATCAAGCCAGTCTGCGAGTCGGAAATGACCGAACGTTCTATGATAGCGGTTGCGCCATTACGAATACTCAGCCCGGTCTGATTTCCATTTCCAAAGAGAGATACATTTTGAGCAAACAGGATTGTCTTACAAAGCGGATTATATTCCGCACCAATTAAGTGTCCCGGGTTTGCTCCGGCGATATCAACTTCTTTCTGAATGCTGTCTTTGATCTGACAATCAACTAGCGAATGATAGCCTCCCACCAGACTGACTCCAATCTGATTTCGCTCTGCTAAAACACCGTTATATACCGATCGGGAAGCATTCACATCCTGAATGCCAAAAAAATTATCATGGACGTGTGCATTTTGAACGATCAATCCCCCAGACTCGTGAATCGAAATACCGTCATCGCCGTTATGCCGGGCAATAACGTTTTCAAGACGAACACCGCGGCAATCACCGTGGATATTGAATCCATCATTGGAGAAAAATTCAGCTGACAGATTGCGACAGACAATATAACTGGAACTGGTAAGTGTGAGGCCGCTGATGCGTAAGGTCGCTTCCAGTTGGTAGTCAGCCGGTTTCTTTCCGATATCACAGAGAAAATAAATTTTATTTCCACTGCGGTCCCAGTAGTGCTCACCCGTCTGAAGCAGATCCAGACTTTTCGCTTGGGGAATACGTTTACCACGAGAAACCAGAAATGGATTTCCATATGGGGTTTTATCAAGCGGGAACACAAACAGACCCTCTTTGACTGTTTCCCATTTGGAAACATCAATGGCTTTCAAACCTGATAAAACGGCTCCGTTTCCTTCGACGACAAAGGGGCGATCAGGACGCCCTCCCAGATTACGAAACAGCATGGTTTCCCGGTAGGGAATTCCTGTGTTTGCGAGTTCGAGGGTATCACTTCTCCCTGCTAATGTGATTGCTCTGGAAATTGTAGCAACCGCGGTATTTTCTGAAATCCCATTGTTGTTGTCGCTGCCCGTCTTGTTGTTTACGTACCAGGTTGCAGCGTCAGTTGATGAAATTATCTGTGGATTGATTAAAAGCCAGATAAGTAACAGACAGCAATAAATAAGTCGTGAAGCTGTATGCTGTTTACAATAATAAAGCAGAGAAAAAAGTTGCATGCGATGAGCCTGGAGCAAATTTAAATAGAAAAGAGTAGTTTAAAATAAGGTGAAATGTAGGGGATAATCTGCATTCGAAATGCCTGCAGACTGAAGTATCCAAAAAATGCTGCAGCCCATACCATCGCAACAAATCGAAGTGGACTGGTACTGATGCTGCGACTGAGAATCTTCGAATTCATATAGAGCAGAATCATCGAATATAAAAACATCACGCCTCCGTTCATGGCGGCTGAAGTTTCTATCAGAAACAGAGGCTGTTTGAAATGTGGATTGACAGAACCGTAAAGCAGGATTGCAGAACCCAACAGAATCTCACCCCAGAGAAAGCAATAATACAACTTACTCAGTGACCAGCGTGCATTGTCTCTGAGATAATTGACTTTCAGGATATCAGCCGAAATACGGGCAGTCGCATCAAGTACACCCAGTTCGGTTGTCAGCAGAATGGCCGCTCCCATCAGCAGGAACATCAGCTTGAAGGTACCCCCGAGACGGCCTTCCAGTAAAATGGCCTGACCCCAGATGAAATTGAGACCAGTACCAAACTGCGATACGCCTTCTTTTAATTGTCCATCGGCTTGATAGAACAACGAATAGGAGATCAAAGACAGTAAGACCAGGCATGCCAGACAGGTCAGAAAGAAACTGAAAAAGTGCTCAATATTGGCAGCGCGCCACCACTGTTGCCAGCGTTTTTGATTTTCAGCAGTATGCTTGAAATGATAGCCAACCTCACTGACTGCTTCTTCCTGGCCTGTTATGGGACTGGTAATGCGCCCGATATACTTGCCCATTCCATAGCCTTTGTCTTTGATGAAATTACTCTGTCCAAGATTCATCGTACCGCCCGCTCCGGCAAAGGCCAGCGCTCCAAGCAAGGCCATCGTTTTCAGACCGCTCGATTCATCTGGCATCTGGCCGAAATTGACAGCACCTTTCATCATGGAAGAGATGGCATAGGGCTCGATCAGATAAATCCCCAGTACCACAGCAATCACAAAGATCATGCCTACCAGGAAGATTTGAATTTTTTCTACGGTGTTGTAAACAACAGGTCCAGTGGTTAAGACAATGCCAACCAGTAACAGGCCTGCAATTCCGAGAAAGGTGCTGTATTTTGCTTCGTACTGCAAATCTTGTCTCTGATTGATCTTTTCAAATAAATCGGGTGCGTGGTTTTGAATCTGATTTTGAACAAAGATATTACTGAGTATATCGCGTTCTTCCATACTCATATCGCCGCGCCATTTAATCAATCCCGTTTCCGTTGAGTACTCCATCTTTTCAGATGGTAGATTGTCCAGAGAGAGCGGAGAAGGAACTGGATCGATTTGAACACTGGCTACCGTCTCAGGTCCGAAAAAAGTCCAGCTGAGCATCGTACCTGCACCGGTGGCCCACCCCGGCCACGCCCAGGGAATAATATTTAAGAACAACATGATCCAGGCCCAGTGCTTATTCAGCCGACAGAAACCGGTGATGGCGCTTTCGCCTGTTGCCAGGGTCCAACGCTCAATTTCCATATTCATAAAAAACTGCGTGAGCACACCCAGCAGGCAGGCCCAGAAGAAGATGAAACCAGTTTTATACGTGATATAAGGCCAGAGTACGAATTCGCCCGAACCCAGTGAGAGCCCTGCCAGCATGATGCTGGGGCCAATCATTTTTCTCCAGGAAATCGCCGGGGGGAGGTCCCGATATTTCAGCGGTGGTAGTTTCTGATGTGGTATGACCTCATCGGGTACCAGTTCTTCATCGGGATCAGGTTGGATTTGGTCAGACATGAGGCGACTTTCTTGAATGGCGAGCAGGCTTCAAAAGGGTTTTCATTCTAAGCAGATTGGAACAGGTTCGCCACTCAACTTCTATATCACTACAGAAATGAAGAGAAACGTTCAAAGGCGGAATCTGGTTGGAAATTCCATCTGGCCAGCCAATTTTGAAGAGGGAGATCAAGACTGTTTTCGAGGCACGCGTTTTGCGATGTCACCTAAACCAACCAGTTCAGCCCGGCCTCCTGACTGATTGACCAGTTTGCATATTAATTTGATTGTTTCGAATTGAGGATCTTCGATATACATGATGGAAGGATGGCATAAGAAATCAAAAACGCCTCCCTGCTCGATCGCCTGTTGAATACAGAGTTCGACGGACTTCAGAAAATATTTCAACTTCCATTGACTCGTGCGAAATGCTCCAACATCGCTGATAGGGCTCATGGGTATTTCAATCAGACCGGAAGGATAAACATAAGGTTGGGCTTCTTTCTGTGCAGAGAGGATCGACTGATAAATTTCATGATCTGGCTCCGTATTGGGAGGACTGTATTCGTGTCTGGGATATTTGGAGCTGACCCAGGAGAAACCCTCTGCCAAAAACATTTTTTGTAAGTCTTCACGATCATCTAATGCCGTACTGGATCCTCCCGGGGTTCGGAATCCATCAGGTGAAATGTTCAGACGCTGCTTCATCGCTTCCGTTGTGATGCGAATATTTTGACGAATAACCTGATCAGCTGACTTCCCTCCCAATAGCCAGGGAGAACGCTGGAAGCGAAATTGAGTTTTCTCAGGCGCGGTTGCCCAGACATTGACATGATCATAAGTATGATTGCCAATCGGGTGCCCCAGCCGGGAGATAGTTTTCAACCATTGGACATTTTCCTGTTCCAGAACTCGTCCCACACAAAAGTAATGAATAGTACCATTTAACCCGGATGCTATTTCAGCCGCCTTCAAAGAATAAGTTTTCGTTTCCGGGTTCAAATTGCCTTTTTGAAAGTCCCATTCCATCATTTCGCGTTTCGGATACTGGCGACTCATTTCCAGGTCGAAAGTAATTGCGATTTGTGCTTTCGGGATATCCTGGGATTCCGAGGCCGTTATGTGAAATGTGGGAATTCCAAGAGTGGCGGCAATCGTTGAACTCAAGAAAGAGCGGCGTGAATGTGAGAAATTAGAATACGTTTTAAAACGATTTTGTGAGTCCATAGCGAGTCCTGGGCCGTTCATAAATTTCGTGGTTGTCAGTATTACTTGCCGATTATATAAGAGGACTTCAATGTTTCATCCGGATTTTACAGGACGGATAGAATTGTAATTCCAAAAAGCAGGAAAGAGCTATAAAACAAGCGTATTTTGATCAGAATTCATTTCTGTGGACTCAAGAAAAAAACAATATGTATATTGCTTTGTTCAGGGGGCTCTGGTACAATCCTATTCGTTGTCTGGGAGTGGTTTAATCCACATTTCCATTTCTGCCTGGGGGCAGCCGCGGAGTGACCGCTGTAGGTGTCACTAAATGTTTATCGCGTCATTCTTCCCGATCCAAGTGTCATTCCGGACTTGCCGGAAATCCTCTTTCACTCTTCTGAAATCGATCATTTACGTAAGAGGTACGCGCTGTTGAAGCTGGGAGAAGTCGAGATAAATCACTGGTAGGTTTTGATCTCATGATGGAATCAAGCACATACATTGAGTCTGATAGATTTGCATTCGAATTAGTTGCTAACCTTGCCAAGTCTCCAGGAGCATTTCCTCAAACAGGAAAATACAGTAGTAAGGTCTGGGCTCAACTTTTTGGAATGACAGAGAAGAACTTCAAGGAACTCTTAAAGGAAACTCGAATCCCCTACTTTAAATTTGGAAGCAATATCATTGTAGATGCACAAGATTTCTGGGCGGGCCAATCGCAGCGCGAAGTCTAAATCGAATTTGTTCACCGTAGAACCAACCTCTAGTTTTACATTGAGTCTGGACGCACTGGTCTTTCAGAGACTCCAAGTTGTACTGAAACAGTTCGTCAAAGAATCGTTTCAGTACATACGTGCATTGGCACTTGAGTATATTTCTGATTTATAAACAATCTGATTCAAAAAAAGTTTGAAAGACCGGACTTAATTGTCTGCTATTTTTCAGACACATTTGTGCGATTTAGTATCAATATAACGTTAATGAAGTTAGCGCTTTTCACTGATTACAGTGAGTGCAAGACGCAAATTGATAAACCCGGAAAAAGCAAAAATGAATAGCGACCAGTCTTATATTGAGGGATAAATCCTTAAATCGCATGCAGTTAAAAACCTTAAAGTGCCGAACTTAAATACTGTTTATGTTTAAATAGAAATAAACAGAAAATGTTGAAAGCAGAATCTTGAGCAATACGCGAGCGCTATTGAGAGATGAAAGTGTACACAGAATTTCAGAACCATGGGTTTGTCTATGAAAGTATTAATCGTAGACGATATTGGATATTCATGTCATTATTATGCGCGACTCGTCGAAAAAATAGGCTTCATTGCAATTACAGCTTCTTCTGGATATGAAGCGATCAAGTTACTGCGAACCGATAATGAAATTAGTGTCGTACTGACCGACCTGATCATGAGTGGCATGGATGGTGTCGATTTATATCAACAGGCCCAACAGGTGGAACGATACTCGGACAGCGGTGCGGTTGCGGCACCCAAATTCATTTTGATGACAGCTGTCAGGCCCGACAAAAACCCCGAGGACAAAAATTTTCAAAGAATCAAACTGGCAAAAGAGTTGGGTTTTTCAAAAATCATGTTTAAGCCACTCGACCAGAGTAAATTAAAACAGGAATTGAATGACATGTCCTTAAATGTGTTTCGCTCTACTCAGCGTGAAACACCTCTTGATCTCTATTCACCCACTCAAAAAGTCAGGCAGTCAGTCAGAGAAATTGTCGAGGCTGATAACAAAGAGGCAGCTTCTGAATTTCTAAAAATCCTGCTGGAAGAAATTGCCAACTTGAAGAAATACCTGAAAACTTCCTGATCACACCTCACTAGTTCATTGCTCCCAGTTTAAAATAAACTGGTTGATAGACCGTTACCATCAATGACAGATTAAAGATCTATATCCGGTAAATTGCTACCAGGGATTATTATGGCTAAATGTGATCAGGGCTATCTCTGTGTGATATGTGGTGAAGAAGTAGAACACATCGAAAACAGTGGACTGTATCTACGCTACATCATAGGTGAAGTCCATGCAGAGGAATTGCAGGGCCAGCCTGAGCACCATATTCGCTGCAATCCCGTTCTGGCTCAGTTCATTATCGACAATGAGTTCGAAGCAATTATTGTAGATGGTCCCTTTGATAAACGGGAACTTGATCCCGAAGAAGTCAAAATAAGAGAATCTCTGGTCACCAGGGGCTGGAGAAGATTACAGGAAGTCAAAGAGAAACAACTTTCCATCAGTGAATTCCCACTGGACAGATCAAATTAATTAACACCTGAGTATTAATTGAAATCGAATTGAGTTTCGGTGCATATTAAACACCTGCCGTTCTGAGCAACGGCAGGTGTTTTTTTTATGTTGATCCTGCTTGTGTCGCTCGTGCCCTTCAAGAGAATCATTCGTTCTGACAACAGTAACGGTATGTTTTCAAAGGATCATGATGACAGAGTCAAGACGAAAAGGAATTTTTATTCCCGCCTGGGTTATTGCTTGCATCTTTTCACCGATTGTCGCTGGTGGAGTAGGTTCGATCACCTGGACAGCAAAAACTTTGATCGAACACAGTCATCAACTTATTGAAATTGATGAAAAACTGGATGCGAATAAAGAACTGTTGATCGAAATGGTGAATTCACATGAGAGGCGGATCAGTCGCATCGAGGACCGCGTATTTGGAGAAAGGCCATGATCGAAATCAAAACAGCTGATTTGCCAGAAGCGCTTGTAATGCTGATGGAAGGTCCAGAGCCTCCTGATTACTTCATCTCCAACGGTTGCAGCTACTCTCCAGACCAATGGGGAGGCGTTGATCTCAGACCTGCCTGCCACTGGCACGATTACGCATACCAGCGGGGTGGATGCAAGAAGGACCGGGAGCTGGCAGACGGGCAACTGTATCGGAATTTGAGACGCTGTGATCTGGGGAAGTTCATGGCAAACGTTTACTACCGTCGTGTGCGGTTATTTGGGGTGGCGGCGTTCAATTGGGCTGAGGGGAAGATTCCAACAAACCCCTGGCATTATTGGCTTTTGTTCTGGGATCGGTATATCAAGCTATGAGCGATGGATCAGAAAAAAGAACTCTGCTCAGTGAAATCGAGAAGGTTCACTGGCAGCATAAAGGCGAATGTGATTCGTGTGGACGTGACTATCAAGACGGTTTTGTACTCACAGTTGATGACTCTTACCACTTAAGTCTATGCCAGTCTTGCGGGCAAGGCTACTGGGATCGAAACGAGCCAATTTCAATGGTGGCAGTGAAGACAAATCCGCAAAGTTATTCTCCGTTCTATAAAAGTGAGCTTATGTAATGCGAGCAATAACAATTCTATTTGTGCTGATGATAACTTCCGTTGTGCAGGCGCAGGTTTTAGCTGTGCGAACCACTGAGAAGCAATGCGACCAGAATAGCTGTCGTCAGATTACAGGTGTTGGATCATGCTCATACATTGGGAACACTGAGAACAATTCAGTATTCCTGACTGCTGCTCATGTTGTGCGAAACGTTGAAACCATAGAAGTAGGCTATGGGGGAAAGTGGTACAGAGCGAGAGTTGCCCATAGTCAGGACGATCAGGTGTTTGACTTCGCAACAATCGAGACGCAAAAGATTCCCTCGAACGTGTGTTTTGATATGGCAGACACTTACCCAGACGACGGAACGCAGGCGATTGCATACGGTTACTCACAGGGCCAGTACAACCTGAGGGCAGTACGGACCAGAGTCAAGGTAAGGAGCAATTTTAAGGGTGTCTACGCAACTATGGCACAAGGTGACTCTGGTGGTCCAGTGCTAGTAAATGGCAAGGTTATTGGCGTAATAAGCGGCACACTTTCTGATGATGGAATGACCATTTGCACTGACACGCAGATTATTAAAAAGGAACTCAAGCGTCGATATGGCGTCATTCCCTGCTGCAACTGTCGTCCACAAGTCAGGGTGATTCCAACACAGCCAATCCAACCTAAACCAGACCCAATATTCTACCCGCAGCCAGTCGATAACAGCGATCAAGTCACAGCCCTGCAGGGGGAAGTATCCAAGCTCAGGGCCGAGATAGACAAACTGAACAAAACACAGATTCCTGTCTGGATTGTAGGTGCAGACGGTGAGGCAGTCGCAAAGCAAACGTACCCGCTTGGTGATCCTATCAAGCTTCGTTTTAAGGCCGTTAAACAGAGTGAGGCTAAGTAATGCCAGACGGCGATATTTTAGAGGTTGAAATTCCCATTGAGGGAGAAAGTGAGAAGAAAATGGCTGGCGTAGATCCTGAGATCGTAGCAACAAACATCATTCAAGCTGGGGCACAGGCACACCAGTTACTCATGAATGAATCGGGTGGAAACATCCAGAACGTCAACAACCTGGCTCGCCTGACCGGCGTTAAGAAGTTCGACGAGCTTCAGGCTGCTGAATCTTCCTCGATTGAGAAAGTCTTGAACTCTCCTAAGACTACTTAATCACGATAGCCAGCACTCGTCCACATCGGGTGCTGGCTTCTTTCCATGAGGCTCACATGAGCATAGAAGAGACGATCAGGCGAAACCACAGAATAAGGATGGCGGTGCTCAATGGCGACTACGGAGCAATCGGAAGGGAAATCGACGGAATCATTGCTAGAGACAGTGCAGAGCCTGATGAAGAAGTCGGGGGGCCTGAAGCTGGGCATGATGGGAGCGGGCCTGCAGTCGTTAACGAGGAACCTGAACAGTGAGGATGTCTGGAATGACAGAACAAAGGCGGCTGCGCATAAAAGCATTTACGGTGAGGAGTTTCCAACCATGTCCACAGAGGACGAAGAGATGCACATTGGGGACGACAACAGCGTGATTCACCAGTATTTACCAGCACCGCAACAAAGCAGTGTGATCGGCTCACTGGCGAAACTGGCAATCGGGGCGGGATTGATCACAACGGGAATCGGAGTGCCGGCAGGCGGTTACATGATCTGGGATGCATTGAAGAATCGCCCGACACCAACCGCACCAGCGGACCCAACGATTGATACAGACACACAATACTCAATAGGACTTGACCCATAGCTCATTGAGTGGTTTGTGGCGTGGTGTCGGTTCACGATGATCACTGCTACTTGATTGCACCCCAAGAAAAAAGGAGATTACCTTTTAGAATATAAAAAAGGATTATTTCGAGCTTTCCTTACTATCGAACTCTAAAAGGAGAAACAGATGACTCAATTTATAGTTTATCTTTCAAGAGGAAGAGGACAATGTTCTGTTAAACGGCTGGATCGAGAAGCACAGACACATGTTTTAGCAGCAAAAATGGTCGAGGCAGAATTTCCGGATCTGTTTGTGAGTTCTGTGTTAGAAAAACATGAGCCAATTTCAACTTGTGCCAGATGTGGCGGACCTGTATTTAAAGGCGATTTCCATAAAGATCAGATTCGGCAGCGTAATGGAACCAATCGATGTCTGGACTGTTTGTAGAGCTCATCAATCAAGGGGAAGAATAAATTGAAAGATCGAATCAGCAGTTTCAGACGAATCAAAGCATCTCTCCTGAAAAGAAATGCCAGGAACTGGCGCGAGCATACAGAATCACAAGAAACGGCATTACGAGCCATTTTAAATGAAGTGGGTTTTGCTTCCGCATGTCTGGTACGTGACTGTAAGAACGGAACTTTCGAACTCATTGATGGGCATTTAAGGGCTGATATTGCAGAAGATGAACGAGTCCCCTGCCTGATATTGAATGTCACAAAAAAAGAAGCTGATAAAATTCTGGCGACCTTTGATGTCGTCGGTACGATGGCGAAAACAGATCAGCTTGCACTGGATCGACTGATCGGAACTGTTTCGACGGAATCTGAAGCTTTACGCAACTTACTGGATTCTATGAAGCGTGAAAAACTCGAAGTGCAGGAAATGTGTGAAGCTGACGATGAGGCACACTTGCTGGTTGATTCATACCGAATCCTGATTAATTGTGAAAATGAAGCCGAGCAGGTTGCATTACTCAAGCGATTCAAAAAAGAAGGGGTCACATGCCGCGCCTGGATCTCATAAAGAAATCGCGGGTCATTCGCAGTCCGCGAGTGATTCAACTGGAAGGCATGTTTGATCTGCCAACTGAAAAGACCAGCAGGCAGCAGTGGGCAGTCGATATGCCAATCGAAGATGATGATTGGAATGTGGGGTTGATAGTCGGTCCTTCAGGTTGTGGAAAAACATCCATTGCCAGGGAATGTTTCAAGAATGAAATGGTCAGCGATTTTAACTGGTTTCAGCAGAAAAGCATTATCGATTCCTTTCCGGAAGAAATGGGGATCAAAGAGATCACTGCCCTGCTCTCTTCAGTCGGGTTTTCCTCGCCTCCCAACTGGTTAAGGCCCTTCCATGTGCTGTCAAACGGAGAGCAGTTTCGAGTTTCGATAGCGCGAGCGCTGGCTGAGCTGTCTGGGATAGTAGTCATTGACGAATTTACTTCCGTCGTTGACCGGACTGTCGCAAGAATTGGAAGTTTTGCTGTTGCCAGGACGGTTAGAAAACGGGAACAAAAATTCGTCGCCATCAGTTGTCATTTTGATATTATCGAGTGGTTAGATCCAGACTGGATTTATTTTCCTGCGACCAATCAATTTCAATGGAGGTCTGAAAGGCAATCGCGACCTCCTGTTACACTCGAAATTATTAACGTGCATCGAAAAGCGTGGGACTTGTTCCGCAAGCATCACTATTTAGATTCTACCATTCAGAACTCAGCAAATTGTTTTGTGGCATTAATGAATGGTCAACCGGCAGCATTCACAGCGGTTATTCATTTTCCGCACCGTCAATCTCCTTCTTTTCGAGAACATCGTACTGTATGTCTTCCTGATTTTCAGGGAATAGGAATTGGAAACGCTCTTAGCGAATTCATAGCCTCTCTCTATGCCTGCAGGAAAAAGTACACCAGTGTAACGGGGCATCCCGCCATGATTCAATATAGGGCAAAATCTAAAAATTGGAAAATGATTCGTAAACCTTCTGTTGTCTCTCGTCAGAAGGGGTTAGAAAAAAACGGAAAACGCTCTATCGCATCCAGCCATGAGAGAATCACAGCAGGATTTCTATATTGTGGTCCGAGGCGTGAGCGGGAGGCACGGGAATTTGGGTTAATCTGACAGCCTCACCATGCTGCACAACGTTTCCATGCTGAATGTGTCTGAAAAGCTTCAGCCGCCTTCACTCCTGATTGCTGGCCGCGCGCATGGCATTGCTGAATCATCAGTTCTTGTAGTGGAGAGAAACCGGAATCCTTCCCACGTTGCAGCTGACTTTGATGACAGTTTAACATTGAAACTTTCGTTTCCACATAATCAGAAACATCGATATAAAAGTGGGGCTCAAATGAGGTCATGTTGATCGTATCCATCCACCAGAGTGCGGGTGGCTTTGCCAGGGCAGGTGAATTAGTTTTATTGCCAGCTGAGGCACTGAACCAGGTCGCAGCTTCCGTGATCACTGAGGAGGTCCGATGATCCACATGATAGTCCGACTGGGAGTGGCTTAAAACGAGTGTCGGTGAAAACTGCCGCATGATCTCAGTCAGTTTACCACGCAAATCAAGATTGTCGAACAGACCACCATCGGGTTGCTCTCCTAAAAAGAGTTCTGCGTTAATTAATTTGGCTGCAGAATGCATTTCATATTGTCTTACCTCCACCAGATTATCCCGCGGAGGATCGGGCTGCCCTTTGTCTCCCTGGCAGAGTACGCAGATTCCAATTTCAGCACCATCCTGTTGTGCTCGTGCCAGTGTACCGGCACATAACAGTTCGGCATCATCTGGATGGGCCACCACGGCAAGTATTCGTTCCTGTTCGAAGTTCAGTTTCATCAGCATGGTACTCTTAGAGGTATGTTTCCAATTCGATTCAGCGAAGTCGGATATCGGGAGGATCCGCTACATATTCTGCGACGGTTAAAGAGGCGGCAGGGTGTGTTCGTAGAAGTGATGCGGGACAGACGCTGGTAACAGGGCCGTGCAGGACTCTGCGAACAACAGAGCTTTGCCAGATTCGATTGCAATAAAAATGAAGCTCTGCTGAGGACAATATTTCTTTCATGCCAATCGTCACAGCTCTCCAGGGAATGATTGAAATTTCGCCACCCACTGTTACCGAATTGATGGTACGGGTCTCACGGGTTAAATCTAGATTTCGAGTAGGCAGCTGAGCGAATTCTTCAACGCTGATTGACAGATTGGCTTCGGGAGGTTCATTGAATGCGATGTGACCATTAATTCCAATCCCGCCAAAGCAGGCATCTACTCCTCCTCGTTGATCGATTAAGTCTTGAATGGCACCGGTATCGTTCGGATTCGGACATATCCGGTTTTCGGGTAAAGGAGCCAGTTCAGGGTTCAACAAGTCGTAAAACTTTCGATTCATATAGCCTCGAAAACTAAGTGGATGTGTGAGCTCGACCCATTGATCATCATCTGCCAGATACTCGTCCATATTAATGAGCATCACATCTTTAATTGAATAATGTTGCTGGTTCAGCATTTCTGCCAGAATGGGATATTGATCGACCGGGCCTACTGGAACAATCAGTGTCGCCGGTCTTCCCTTCTCTTTTGCAGACTCAATAATTTTTAACATGGTCTTCGCCATATGCTGTGCGATATCCGGCATGTCTTTCAAAACGGAGAATTTGACGGAAGCTCCTCTAGCCAAATCATTGCGACTGATGTCCAGATAGTCCGGAAAATGGGTATTCATGATGATATCTACACTTTATTGAAGTAGAATGCTTTAATTTCAGTTCTTTTCAGTAATGGTGCCTGGACCGTTACCTGCCATATTTAAAAACGAAGCGATAGAATAACGGATACAGTAAAATATATAATAACCATTCGCGTTCCGGGAATCTCCCTTCGAACTGTTACTGTTACACTGCATTGATATTTAAAGCCATTTTATCCTGACAAGAGGAATACACAATGAAGTTGTTTCTGGATAGCGCTATTACAGATGAGATCAAACACAGCCTTGAATATTGGGATGTGGATGGCCTGACTACCAATCCCAAACATGTTAAAAATTCTGGTAAGCCATTTTTAAGAGTGATTGAAGAAATTGCAGAACTTTTTGCGGGAACAGATAAACCGGTTAGTGTGGAAATTGATCCTCATCTCACTGACTGGGAGCAGATGGTGGAACAGGGAGTGAAGCTTTCAAAAATATCTCCAAACTTTGTCGTAAAAGTCGGCGCCAGCGAGGGAGGATTTAAAGCGATTCGGGAACTGACTCAATTGGGCATCAGAACAAACGCCACATTAATATTTTCAGTTTCTCAAGCCTGGCATGCCGCACGTGCAGGTGCGGCGTTCATCAGCCCGTTCATCGGCTGGAAGGAAGCCTATGGCGATTCGACCACGACTTTCATACTGGAAGTTGCTGAAATGCTGGAGCATCATGAGTATGATTCGCAGATTATCGCAGCCGCCATTCGCAACAGTCGCCAGATCGCTGACGTTGCATTGGCAGGAGCTCATTGTGTGACAGCTGGCATTGCCGTATATCAGGAGAGTATGCAGAACCCTTACACAGTTCATGGAGAAAAAATATTTCAGGATGCCTGGGATGCGACACCTTCTGAGGGGTAGACAATATCATGCTGCCAGAGTCGAAATCTACTAATGCCGTTATTACAAACTCAGGGTTAAGTATGAACAGGATCTCGGTAAATTATCGTTTTGCAGTTCTCCATCATTTCATTTTGTCTGGAATGTTCGTCTTCATCCATCTGTTCATACCATTCTCCAATAGAGCATTGGGAGCAATCAGTTCTGAAAAGCCGAACGTGATAATAATTTTTACGGATGATCAGGGATCGGTCGACCTGAACTGCTATGGGGCAAAAGACCTGATAACTCCTCACATGGATTCGATTGCTCGCAGGGGAATTCGTTTCACCCAGTTTTATGCATCAGCTCCCGTGTGTTCTCCTTCCCGAGCAGGGATGCTCACAGGCAGGTTTCCAGCCAGAGCGGGAGTTCCAGGAAATGTGTCATCACATCACGGCAAGAGTGGCATGCCGACTGAGCAGATCACGATTGCAGAGATGATGCAACAGGCAGGGTATCAAACTGCGCACATCGGAAAATGGCATCTGGGTTATACGCCAGATACTATGCCGAATGGACAAGGTTTTGAGACCTCATTCGGGCACATGGGTGGTTGCATCGACAATTACTCGCACTTCTTTTATTGGAATGGTCCCAATCGACATGACCTATGGCAAAATGGTAAGGAGGTCTGGCGTGATGGTGCCTTCTTTCCGGATCTCATGGTAGAGCAATGTCAGGATTATATCCGACAGGCAGGCGATAAACCTTTTTTTCTGTATTGGGCCATCAATGTTCCACATTATCCATTACAGGGAAATGAAAAATGGAGAAAAACCTACGCTCACTTGTCTTCACCTCGAGATAAATATGCGGCATTTGTTTCAACCATGGATGACTGTATTGGTGAAGTATTGGCAACTCTCGATGCTTGCCAGCTTCGAGAAAAGACAATTATTATTTTCCAGTCCGACCATGGGCACTCTCACGAAGAACGGACATTTGGAGGAGGTGGTAGTGCGGGCCCTTATCGGGGAGCTAAATTCAGCCTGTTTGAGGGAGGAATTCGCGTTCCAGCCATGATTTCCTGGCCGGGTACTATTGCTGAAGGAGAGGTGCGAGATCAACTGGCAACCGGATGTGACTGGCTACCTACCATTTCTGCCTTAACAGGTGCCCCACTGCCAGCTCATCACTTGGATGGCAAAAACTTAAAAGCAGTGATTGAATCAAGTACTGCAAAGAGCCCACATGAAAATTTTTACTGGCAGATTGGTAAAAGCTGGGCGATACGTGAAGGTGACTGGAAATTACTGGGAAACCCGCGTGACACAAGCCAGCAGACTCCATTGGGAAAAGAAAATCAGATATTCCTGGTCGATCTCTCTAAAGATATCGGGGAAAAGAAGAATCTTGCCACCCAATTTCCAGAAAAGGTGGATCACCTCAAGAAGATTTACATTCAGTATCAGAAATCACTGTCTGAATAAAGCTGACATCAGCAGGAAATGGATACAACATGAGTCTATCGGAAGAGAAACAGAAAGTACTAAAATCGCGGATGATACGTATTGTGTTGATCTTTGTCTTTGCTCTGGCGATCTACTCGACAAAGCAAAACCAGCAGACGCATCCTGAAAGAATCAGCAAGGAGACTGTAGAGGCACAAAAACAAAGTACCGACAGGGATTTCGAAAAAAAAACAGGAATAACATCTTCTTCCGTTTTTAAGCAGAGGTCTGCACAGGAAGAGAAAGCTGCTTCAGGCAAAACAGTAGACAACATGATCCTGACAGAACAGGATCTGACTTCAAATTCCAAGAGCAGGACTACAGAACCAGAACCACCTGGACGGAACTCAAAACAGACACCTGCTAAATCCAGCCGACCGCCACCCGGTGGGAAAGAACAGGATCCAAAATCTAAGTCAGAGTTAGGACAGCTTCGCGATTTAGGGGGTAAAGTCTGGGAGTCTGCTGCTGGACTCAAGTATGGTCCTGGCAGTCAGGAAAAACATCGTTTATTGCACGTGATGAAGCATGCAAAAGATGAACCAGATCGTCCCGGAAAGCATGGCGTCTTTGCTGGTGAAGGTATCAGAAAAAATGTACTGGCTTTGATTGATGAGGCTTATCTCAAAGCCCTTGCAGGAGGTAGGAATGTCAACAAAAAGAACGAGGGTTCACGCGTCGTCTACACAGTTGATATGGGGCGTCCGGTAGGTTACGTCGGAGGTCATGTTGGAAATCAACAGGGAAAGCCTCAGGCATACAAGGTGCGGCTGGTTCTGGAAGGAACCAGTGTCATTACGGCATTTCCCTTATAAATATTATTCAGGATCTGGATCATGTACTACGCAGGGATTTGCTCGTTCTGCGAACAGGGCGCACTGGGAATTCGAATTTGCAGCAGTAAAAAACACGCCCTGATTCTATGTGATGAGTGTGATGCAGTCTGGAAATCAACGGACCTTGAGCAGAAACCGTCCTTCCCGAAACAACCCGACCTGCCCTGCCCTTTTTGTTCGGGGAATTTAATGCGCTCTCCCGCGCACTGGGCCAGTTTTAGAGAAATCTACCAAAGAGGCTGGGTCGCAATAGTAAAAGGTCAGACTAAAGATTGACTGCGAGGAATGACCGGATTTCAGAATACAATTTCCAGAGTCTGATTTTCTTTCAAAACTCTGGATCTGATTTTGATAGTATCACGAGTTGCGGGGATTTTAGATCCAGGAACTTTAACGATTAGTTGCGCGACTCGATTTTTAAGTGGTAGATAATCTCCTTTGTCAACCGGTCGGATATCCCCTAAAGCATTAGGTGTGAAAGTAGAATTCAGCCATCTTGAGTCCCAGGGAATGGCCTGGCGATGGTCATCAGTTCCCAGAACAAGACCAGAGAGGTCTGAGGCACGATAACGGGTCGATTTATAACTGTCAGGAAGTTTAACCTGGATGATAATCAGATAGTCTTCATTTAAATCCGGATCTTTAGGAACAGTCCAGGCGGTAAAGCTGCCCACAGTAACTGCATTTCCCATGGGTTTTAATTTGAATTCTCCTCCTCCCTCACCAGATCCATCTCCTTCAGAATCGCCTGTTCCTTTGCCGATATGAGCAGAAAAATCCTCTTGAATTTCTTCGACGCTATTTTCATTCTCACCAGTCATAGTTTTAACTGGCTGCATGATATTAAATTCTGTGGTTTCACCACCTGCTTCTTTGATTCGGGTATCAAGAGGGCCATTCAACGAAAAGCTTTGCTCATCTTCAAGACTGGCCAGCGTAGGGGTATTATCGTCTCCCTGCATTCCTCCCACAATCACGATGGCCATCAAAGTCAAGGCTGTCGAATGGAAGAGTAGGGAAACCAGATATCCCGTTGCAGAGAAACTGGCCAGCCAGATCACAGCTTTCTGTTTCAGCGAGAGAGCCGTATCATCATCATTGTCAGGATGTAGTTCAGACTGGTTGGATTCCAGGCGTTCCTTCATCACAGGGACCCTGGTCGATGATGAGTCCGCACTAAAACGCGTAGCGGTCCTGGATTGGTTCGACATGGAAATCGTCGCTGACTGGGAACAACCGAGGTTGGTATCACCTGTATCATTGATACCAGTCGGCTCTCTTTGATTCAAATTCATATGGCAATCCTTCAGCGCAAAATTACGTGAATCAGGATGGCCCAGCGGGTTATAACCCGTTACTTTCAATTACGTACAATTATATATCAGATCTACCAGAATTGAATGTTTTTTTCCTGAGAAGACCCGGTTCTCAGGTGAGGACTGGTTATCTCAACTCTGTAAGGTCTAGTGTACAGAGATGGTCTGCCACCAGTTCTCCGGACAGGAAAGGGTTTCAAATCATTGATTTGATGAAAGTGTGCGATCAAACAAGAACCCGGTGTAATTCCTGAACAGTCGTAATTCCATCAAGTACCTTGGCTTTCCCTGATTCTTCCATAGTAGTCATCCCAAGTTCAGAAGCCAGGGTTAGAATTTCCGATTGTGTCATTCCGCGGAGAATCGCTTCTCTCAACTCTCCCCGGATTCCCAATGTTTCAAAAATTCCCGTTCGGCCAAGATAGCCAGTTTGAAAGCAATGTTCACAACCAGTACCTCTGGCTATTTTTGAGTCAGTCAGTTGGTCGGTATTAATATTCAGGTATTCACAGGCACCGGCATCAGGTTGATAGGGAGTACGACATTTTTCACAGATGCATCTCACCAGACGTTGTGAGATGATGCCCTGCAGACTGTCAGTGATAAACATGGAAGGAATTCCAAATTCTCGGAAAACATCGATGGCAGCTACCGCATCATTAGAATGTAAAGTTGAAAGAACACGAATGCCGGTTAGCCCTGCCCTCACTGCAATGTGTGCCGTTTCAGAATCACGAATTTCTCCGACCATAATCACATTTGGGTCCTGACGGAGAACGCCTCGTAGTGCTTCCGCGAAACTGAAACCAATTTTAGGGTCGATCTGGATCTGGTTCACACCTTCAATTCGACGTTCCACAGGATCTTCGATGGTAGCCAGGCTCATCTCGGGCTGATTGAGATGATCCAGGCAACTGTAGATAGTCGTACTTTTACCTGAACCGACCGGGCCTACACTCAGAATCATCCCATAAGGAGCCTGGCAATATTTTGTGATCTCATTTGTCTGCCTTTCACTGAGTCCCAGTTCACTGAAATGAGTAAAGCGGTTATGGTCAGGCATCAGTCTCAGCACAAGTCGTTCACCATGAATTGTCGGGCCAGATCCCACACGAATATCACGGCGATTCTGTAATGTCTGGTTATTAATGTGACCATCTTGTGCCAGTCGTCGCTCGGTAATATCCATATTTGCAGCTAATTTGAGTCGGGAAATCACTGAAGCCGCTGCCTCTTTGGGTAACTGAATGATGTCATGAAGCATTCCATCAACGCGTAGCCTGAGACGTAAGCCATCTTGAAGTGGATCCATGTGGACATCGGTTGCCTGCAGCTGGAATGCTCTTTCCATCAATAAATCAACTAGGGGACCTGGACCTACAACATCAACCAGTTCTCTCAGTTCTGCCTGGAGTGCCTGCTGGCGTCCTTCGTTTTTATTTTCGGGTTTTGCTGACGAATCTGACATAGATCAACTCTTTCTGTACTGACATATTATGATCAATTGGATGCCTGGTGAGTCTCTATTGTGACAATTCCGGGTTCAAATCAATTTGTATAAACCAAGTCCACCTACGATGAGACTGCAGATTAGAACGACTACACCTAATACCCGTAAATTTTTTCTGCGATCAGTTAGCGCCGTTGCTCCCAGAAGAACACCCGCAACTGAAAAAGATACGGTGGCTGCTAATGCCATCTTAGGATCAAGATTGAGTGAGTCACTCACATATAATGCAAAACAGGTAACAGCAGAAAGGACTGCTACTATGCCTAGGAGAATGGGCATTGAGAACGTCCGTCTACGGTCGATACGTTCCTGTTTCATGACTTGATTTAGGTGATTTATGGCTTCCGCTTCTGTGGGGACAATACACCAGACTTTTTTTAATCCAGAGATATTGAGCACTTCCTCAACCATTTCATTTTGATTGAGAATGGCGGTTTTCCCACCCTGTTCATCAACCAGTTTCCAGACTTGAATGACAACAGCGACCAGGGAACTGCTGATATAGCTCAACTTTGATAAGTCAATAATGACTGTTGGATTTTTCTCTTTCTTCAATATCGTCAGGAGGGAATCGCCCAGAGACTCCAGCTCGTTCCAGGCCGAATCATTTAAATCAGGCATTAACTGAACTTTGAGGTGCTCGTCAACTTTTGTGATATGATAGGGGACTTCTTGGGTAGCCATATTAACCAATCTCCAACGATTCTCGATACATGAAGTATCTGAGGGCCCAGCATCAGATTAATGTCTATTCAGTGAGTACGGGTTTGGTCGTACTCTTTGAATTCGGCAATAATCATTACCTTTATTCGAAAATACCAATGCAGCTGGATTTTACCTATCTAAATTTGGACCAAAGTGCAGGATTTACTAAGTATTTTAACAGAAACGAGTTCGCTACATCACATATTAATGGAATCCAATAATCATCTTTATAGTTACTGGCCAGAAATGTGTACGCATGTATATTTTATGTTTGCACCTGCCAGCAATGAGGCCGCGAATTGAGACCATCCAAGTACTAAGGCTGAGTATTTCATAAGAAGTTGCTGTTGTGTCAAGTTTTCTGAACGTAGTGATTGTGTCTGCAGGCCATATTAGAAAGGTCAAACAGTTAAATACCAGACAGTTAGCTTAAATTCAGTTTGACTATGCTTTTTAGGCGTATTTATAATTAGGAAATAACCGATTTCACAAAATAGGTTGTTTTTGCGCACAACTTACCTGTAGTATTTTGATAATCATTTCGTCTCAGAAATTCTCTTTAGCTCGCATCTGTTTTCTGATTTATGACTCACATAAATCAGGCATGCTACACTGGATATTCCCTGAAATGACTCAATTGTTTCCAGCCTTATTCTGCAATAGTCATAAAGTGAATAGCTTAAGCTTAAAAGATAACACATAATAATTATAGAGAAATAAGTGAAGTTCAGCGTCTCTACCATGACACAGGAATGTATCAATGACCCTTATAAGTAAAATCCTGTTAGTACTGGTGCTTTTTGCCAGTATTGCATTTATGGGATTTGCGGCAGTCAGCGCTGTTGGAGGCCCCAACTGGTCCAAAGAAAAGGACGCCTTGACAGATTATGTATTTGAATATCAGTCGGGTGAGAACCCTACCTGGTCTGTGAAGACCAGGAGGGGACAAGAGCAACTTTCGTCTTCTCCCGTTTTGGCAAAAGTGATCGTTGTTGCACAAAAACACAAGCTGCAACAGCAGAATGAAAAGCTGGATCAGGTTTCCAAAACAATCGAACCCCTCAAAAAGACGATCCAAAACTGGGAGTTGATTAATAAAGTCGATAAAGCGGCTATGGATGATAGGGCAGCAGAGTTGGAACAGAAAATAGTTCAATTGGATCAGCAGATTAACCAGCTTGCAAACGAGGGCATCAAAATAAGCCAGCAGATCCAGGATGTCAATCAGGAAGCTTCCGAACGCAGAGCTGATGTATTCCGGCTACGCGATCAGATTGATGAAATTCGAAACGAAAGATTTCTGGCAGAACAACAACAGAAAACTCTTCGAGATTATATTGATCGCATTCAGGGAAAAGTACAACGACTGCAGAGACAGAAAGAGTCGTTGGAGAAAGTAGTGCTGGCCCCTGAAAATAATGCCGAACCAAAAAAAGAACTTTCTCAAAAATAAACTTACTCAGTTTCTGATCTCAGAATTTAAATACAAACTCGTCATTTCAAACAAATATCAGGAGCGATTAGATGTCGTTTGTCGGCAAAGTACTGGTCGTTGTTCAAGTTGTACTCAGTATCTGTTTCATGGGATTTGCAGGTGCTGTATTTACAGCTCAAAACAATTGGCGCAACGAGAGTCTAAAATATAAGGACAATGTGGCCAGTCTGCAGAAAAGCATGGATGAATTAGAGTCCGAGTTTAATAATAAACTGACTGAGAAGACGAAAGAGTTGAATAAAGCTCTGAGCGAAGCAGAGACTGCAAAAGCGGAAAACAAAGCATTACAGACATCGCTAAAGAATGAAAAGGCAAAGCTTGCTACTGTTTCATCAGAACGCGACACTTCTGTTGCTCAAGCAGAAACAACAGGGGAAGAAGCAAAATTTCGACGACAGGAATCGGATCGCCAGCGCGTAGTGAATAAAACGCTTCACGATACCGTGAATGAATTACGTGGAAAAATCAAAAGTCTTGAGGATACGATTTTCACACAATCGATTCGTGAGAAAAACCTGGTTGCTAAGCACACTAAAGTTGTGGATGAACTTAACTATTTGAATAAGATAGTAGCCAATCTGGGGATTGACCCGAAAGATCCTGCTATCGCCGGGATGCAGTCACCGCCTCCAGCTGTTGAAGGACTGATCATCAACACGAAAAAAGATAAACGAAATGGTACCCGGTTTGTCGAAGTTTCACTGGGTAGTGATGATGGACTCAGCAAAGGACATCAGCTGTTTGTGTATCGTTTCGGAAATGAAACAAATGGGAATCGGCCCAAGTATCTGGGTAAGATTGAACTGGTATATGTCGATCCTGATAAAGCTGTCGGGACAGTGATAGACGCCGCTAAAAATGGTGTGATTGAGAAAGGTGACCATGTCAACTCGAAACTCTAAAGCTAAAGGAAAAGCCGGTACAGGCGAAGCAGCCGGTCCTAATATCTATGTCGGATTGTTATTTGTCTCGCTGTCCGCATTGATTGCCGGAATTGTATTTCTCGTGCTTGAGCTTAAAGCTTACAACTGGGAACTGGGTGGTTAATCAATAAGCCCTTTGCGAATTCGAAAAGAGCACTGTATGCCCACGGGTACAGTGCTCTTTTTCATTAATATCAGTAAATCGGAGTCATTCCGTTTCAATTTCATATTCAGCGGCTTTCCAGCCACTGAATCCACCATCCATAGAGATCACGTTATTGTATCCCATCGTTTGCAGATTATCGGCTGCCAACGCTGAGCGAAAACCTCCACCGCAGTAGAGAATTAAAAGTGTGGATGTATCAGGAACCAGTTGTTCAATATCTCGTTCAATGATTCCCTTACCTAAATGAACCGCGCCAGGGATTCTACCTTTACTGAATTCATGATCTTCCCGGACATCAATCAGAATAAAGTCTTCTCCTTTATCTCTGCGTGATTTCACATCGTGGACCGTGCATTCCGGCACGCGTGACTTGGCAGCATTTACGATATCCAGAAAACGAGGTGAATGATTTTTAGCCATATCAGTTCCTTGTGAGGGTTAGATTGTATCCAGTTTTACTGTAGCGTCTCCAAGGCCATTTGGACCGAGTAAAATAGATTAAGAGATGCTATGATTAAATGTGACGCGATCTAGTGTGCTGGGAGCAATCATAAAAACTTCATTCAAGATGAGTTCAGAAATTCGAGCTGGTAAGAAAGTGATCTATTTCCCGGTTCACTGCTTCTGGTGCTTCCATTGGAGCCATGTGGCCGACCTTCCTCACTTCGAAATATTTTGAACCAGGTACCTGCGAACTCATCCGAAGCATTATTTCAGGGGGAGTTAAACGATCGTCACTCCCTACGATGAATAGAGTCGGAATACGAATGTTTTCAATCTGGTTGAAATAATCGGAACGTGCTGCCATTCCTTTCTGACTGGCAGCAATACCTTCACTGTCTGCAGCTTCTATCATCGCAATAAGGTTTTCAGAAATATGTGGCTGTTTTTGTTGACTGGATTCACTGATCAGGTTTGGAATCATGGCTGTGGAAATCGCCTCGGGACCGTGTCTGAGAACAAGGTCGGCCATCTTCAGCCGATTATTGACACCTTCTTCAGAGTCAGCATCCGCTCGAGTGTCGCACAGAATTAATGCGTGTAATCGATCAGCAAAATGCTTCCAGAATTCCCAGGCAATATAACCTCCCATTGAGAGTCCACAAAAGACAACAGGATCTTCAATATTTAATTCCTTCAATAGCGAGTTCAGATCCCGGGCATGTTGTTCCATGGTTACAATCCCGGAAGAAATATCTGATTCGCCAAATCCACGTAAATCGGGAGCGATTACAGTGTAACGGGATTGAAAATACTCTATTTGAGGAAGCCACATCTTGTGGCTCAGGGGGAAGCCATGAACGAGAAGCAGGGGAGGTCCAGATCCTGCAATCAGTGCTCGCATTCGGATTCCATTTACATTTTGCTCCACCAGTTTCTGATGCATGTTCCTGTCTTTCGGTCCCATTATTCCAGAATCAATGGCAAGCATAATCGAATGAAGAAGCCACTTCTGATTATTTAATCTGATTCAATGCCTGTTGTATACCCTCCTCGAGAGACTCGGCTGATCTCGAATCTTCATTCCAGACAATTTTTCCATCCGTGCCGATCACCCACACTTGGGGAATGAACTCTGCCTTGAATGCGTTCAGAGAATCATAGGCTCCATATCCATTAGGCCAGGTGATTCCTGTAGCAGATAACCATTCTTTAATCTCGGGAAGCTGCTCTTCGTTATCAGAAGTGAGGCCGATAAAAGCCACATTATCATCCTTGAATTTTTCATAGAGCTCAACCATATGTGGCGCAGCCCTACGGCATGGGCCACACCAGGTTGCCCATGCATCAACTACAATAACTTTTCCATCAAGAAAATGATCCTCATGCGGATTGCCGTTAACCCAACCCTCTGCATTCAAAGGAGGAGCGGTTTCTCCTACGTTTAACAATGATAGATTTTGTGAGGCTCGCTGGTTTCCGATCAATCCGTAACCTAACCAGGCGGTGAATAGAATCATTCCAGCCAGGACCAGCACCAGTGCGATCGCGAAATCTTTTTTCATACTCTGATTGGTCATCAAGTTATTATCCAGCACAATGGTATTGTCGATTATAGATTATAGAGTTCACTATATTTCTGTTTAAGTTGAGTCATTAGCGGCAAGTGAGAAAGCGTTTCTCCTGTGACAACTTCGACAAGTCGATTGGCACGATACCGCTTGCCGTGTCTATGGATATTTTGGTTCAGCCAGTTTTTGAGAGTCGAAAAATCGCCGGCTTCAATCAACTCGTTAAGGTCACCCAGTTCCTTATTTGCCGCCTGATAGAATTGAGCTGCATACATGTTTCCTAAAGCATAAGTAGGAAAATAGCCAATCAATCCAGCACTCCAGTGAACATCCTGCAGGCATCCATGTGCGGGAGTATCCGGAGTGATATCAAAATATTCCTGGAACTTCTCGTTCCAGGCTGACTCTAAATCAGCAGGCTTTAAATCACCCGAAATCAGAGATTTTTCTAATTCGAAACGTAACATAATATGCAGATTGTAAGTGACTTCATCCGCTTCGACGCGAATAAAGGAGGGGCGGACATCATTGATCGCGCGATAAAAATCGTCGATGGCTATATCTGATAATGCTCCAGGAAACATTTTCTGTGCCGGTTGGTAGTACAGGTTCCAGAATGCTCGGCTCCGTCCGACCAGATTTTCCCACATCCGCGACTGTGATTCGTGAATTCCCAATGATGTTGAGTTTCCTGCAGGAGTGCCAAAAAACTCCTTTCGCAGGCCCTGCTCATAGATTCCATGCCCCGCTTCATGCAGGGTTCCGAAAAAGGCACCAGGAAAGTGATGTTCGTCATATCGAGTTGTCAGGCGACAGTCTCCAGGGCCGATTCCACTACAAAAGGGGTGTGCTGCAATATCCAGTCGTCCGGCTTTGAAATTAAATCCAATTTTTTCTGCAGCATCGAGACTGAACTCACGTTGTTTATCTATAGGATAGCTTCTGGTCAGAATTGAGATATCAGGTTTCACTCCGGAATTCTGAATCTCTGCAACCAGCTTGACAAGTTCGTTCTGTAGAGGCAGAAATGCCTGCTCAATCAATTCAGAAGACACACCTGGTTCGTATTCGTCAAGTAAGGCATCGTAAGCCTGATTTCCTTCAAATCCGATTGCTGATGCCTGCTCACGCTTCAGGTCAATCATCTGTTCCAGCCAGGGTAAGAAGTCGTCGAATTTATTTTGTTTCCGTGCAGAAACCCACGCATGGTGAGAAAGTGTTCCAACCCTGGAAAGTTCTTCCACCAGGCGACGCGGTAGTTTTGTCATGCGGTCATAATCATGACGTGATTCTCTGATATTTGCCTGTTCGTATGAATCTTCATCCCAGGCCGAATTTGACTCCAGTTCTTCCAGGAGATCTCCTATTTCAGTATTCGTCGCCTGCTCATGAACCAGCCCAGCCATTAAAGCAAGTTGATTGGCACGGTGCTCAGCACCTTCGGGGGGCAGGCACGTCTGCTCATCCCACTCCAGTACTGCCGAACAGGACGCCAGTAAAGAAGCTTGTTTGAGTTTGAGAAGAAGTTGTTCATATGCTTTTGTAGAAGTAGTCATTGATGAATTCTGCTGATAAGTTTTTCGTTTTGGTAATTATGTTTACTATGGATAAGCGGACGCCAGTTCGTGAACACGGCTTAGAGAAAATGGTCTGATTACTCAGTTAATATTTTACAACTCAGTCAGGAGTGCCTTGATCATCATAACGCCCTCCCATCTGATAGAGTGGTAAAAATCGATAGTAGACTTCCAGGCAAAGTGTGCTTAATGTTGTTGAGTAGAGCCGTCCTCCATAGGGGCCCCAAGGGGGGCGGGGATCCCAGCTTCCCGCATTTTCGCCTTGTGTGATTTGTTCTGAAATTAAGAGTTCTCTCAAGTCTTCATTCCATTCCCGCCATGGATTTCCACCATATTGATACATGGCCAGCGTACCATAGTACCAGTAGTAAAGATTGTGTTCCGAATGACGCGGTGGTCGATCAGAAATAAACTGAACGGCTTCACGACACGCAGGGTTATCGCGGCGGATTCCCAGCATTTGCTTACAGAACAATGATTCTGCTGTCATTGCTGGAGTGGGAGGGGTAGCGGGTTCAACCAGGCGATAAGTGGCTAAGCCATCATTCTTACCCATGCTGCGCTCTTTGAGAAATTTAACCATCAGTTGTTTAGTATCAGAGGGAATAGGAATACCGGCAATTTCAGCACTCTTCAAAGCCATCAGTTGCCAGCCAAACATACTCATATCACTTTTCTGGCCTTTAACGTAACGCCAACCACCATCGTACTGGTTTTGATTTTCAACTATATAGGCAATTGCCCGTGCGACGCTTTCGCGCAACTGAGGATTTGATTTTGGATCATTTAGTAAGCCATAGGCTTCTGCCAGCGCATAGGTCGCCATTGCATGCGAGTACATACGGGCATAATGAGTCGCTTCTCCCCCCAGAAATCCATTGGAATTCTGCTGTTTGATCATCCACTGAATTGCTCGATTCAGATTGTCAGCATACAGACCTTCTTCCTGTGTATAGCCTGCACCCAGGAATGCTAATATTGAAAGAGCAGTCAGACCCGCATCTGCCTGTACTCCTGCATTACGTCGGTCAATTCCCTGCTCATCAATTTTGACCTTGCCTGCGCCAAACCGGTCTGCATCCCAATAACCCGCCCGTTCCTGGTGATTGGCTAACCATTTCAAACTGGATTCAACCGCCCGCTCCGATTCTTCCGTGCCTCCAAATTTTTGGGCAATTTCTTTCCTCTTTGATAGATTTCTCAGCCTGTATGTTGCAGGTATATTCGCCTTTGTCCGATTGGAAACAGCATCAAAATTAGGACGAAGCGCATTGGGCTGAGGTCCATTTTGACTCATGGTAAGAGGCAGCGTGCTTCTTTCTGCAAGTAAACGCTCAGAGTCAGGGTTGGCTTTTCCAGATGGTGTTTGAGGAGCAGAACGTTGAATCGTCCCATCAGAAACTGACCGCATTGTGCGAGATTTTCTTCTGGCAAAACGCGGTTCAGTCGGTGCAACGTTTGAACTTGTTTCACTGGATTCAGTTGTCTCCACACCAGTAGTATTCAATTTCAAATTAGATGGTGCAGGACCAGTCCTCTTTGAGAGCATAGAATCAGCTGCATTTCGTTCTAAAACTGACTGAGGATCGGTTTGGGCATTTAATGCCAGAGTTTTTTTCTGGGCACTGAACGAAGGCTGTATGCGATCTATGGCTCCTGGAGTCGACTGACGTTCCAGTTGCTGATCGAACTGTCCACTACGGATCATTTTACTACGGGAATGAGATGTTGAAGGCACAGAGACTTCTGAACGTGATTCAGCGGTTATATCTGTAATTTCCAGCGGTGCCTGAGACTGAATGCGTTTTTGACTGACATTTTCAATATTTACTTTCGATGGAGTGACCGGTAAGTCAGACTTCGAAACAACATCCGGCATAGGCATGTCTGAGATTTCCTGAGGTCGTTCTTTTTCTGGAGGGGCAGACAGGGGTGTGAACTCAGGTCGACTAAGATCAATACGAGACAATTCTGTTTTTTTGGGGGGAGGGAGTTTTTCCCAGACAGGTGAGTTGCCTGACTCCTTATTTTTGATCGTTTCCGTACTCTCTGTAAGATTGAGTGTGATATCATCTTTTTCCTGTACAGGCTCTGACTTGGCCAGTGATGTCGGTGCCTGTTCTGGCCAGAAGGTTACAACTCCGAGTGATAAAGACAAATGAACGATGATAGAGAACAATAACGCTTTCGAGGATGCATTTCGATCACCCCAGCGCGTCACCAGCATCGAGAGTAGATGAATTGATGCAAAGACCGCAGCTAAAATTAAAAATCCCCATAAAATCTGATCGAAGGTAAGGTCTCGACCAGCCAGGATTTTTTCGATCAAATTATGAATGCGATTATTCATTTTATGAATCGTCTCTTAATCGATTTGCCAAAGAGACAGATCGAATTTTGACCCGATGGCAGATCTCCAGGATATTCATCACATTTTGATAAGGTCCAGTTGAGTCTCCCCGTATTACTACAGATTGTCCCGGGAAGTTTTGCGTCGCTGTTTTCAGGAGAGATTCCAGTTCCATCAGATCTTTTTTCTCACCATTTATCGAAATTTCACCATCCTGTTGCACATTTACAATGATGTCATCGGGCAGATTTGTTAAGGGCTTTGCATCAGTTACAGTCGGGAGTTTAATATCGTACTGGCGCTCCATCTCTGTAAACTGAGTACCAACCATAAAAAAAATGATCAGCAAGAAAACAATATCAATCATTGGGGTTAAATCGAGCTTTGGCTCTTCGACGGTTCCCGTTTTTAAGGGCATTCTTAATATCCTGAAACTGAATTCATATACCACAATTCCGTAAATTAAATATTTCCGGAATTAGAGTGGGGGGATCGAGTCTCGAAGATACTTCGGACCGAATTTATATGTAATGGAAAGCGCGATGTTTTAATGAAAGCTATTGCTGCTTTTACGCTACACGAACAGATTATACTCTATTCGAAGATTTGTATCTGTTTCAAAATCAGATAATATTCCGGCTGCCGCTCGCGTTTGGTACATTTTATCACTATGGAGATCGCTCCCCGTTGGCTTTAATTGTATTATTACGAATCTTCTCCTGTGAGTAGTTGATAAATTATGAGGTGTACCTGAAGTCTCATATGGATCAAAATAATCAGAAGTTATTTTATTATCAGATGTTAAGTAAATTTATCCACAGATCTATCGAACATATTTCGGCCGAGAGGTTTTCTTATTCGGGGGCAGTCTCTCACAGGTTTAGTCAAGTCTGCCAATTCTCAGGTAAAATTCTTTTACTCTTCAATTCACTAAGTCTGGACGCACCTTTCGTTGCTATTACCTGGCTATGGTGTTTCTCAGCATTGTACTCCACAAAAGTTGATTTCCAGCATTATTTTATCTTATTCAGTGTTACATGGTTAGCCTATTTAGGAGACCGGTTACTGGATAGTTTCCGTATACCCGATGTTCCGGATAAAGCGCAGCGGCATCGATTTACTTCAGAATTCTTCCAGCCATTACTTGTCTGTTGGGTGGTGCTGGCATTCATCTCGACGGTCTGTTTATTTTATTTCCTGACATCAACGGAACTGATTTGGGGTATTACCTTATTTATAGTTCTATCAATTTACTTCATGAGTTGTTTTTTTCTTCCCCGAATTGGCAGGGGTATTCTTCCCAGAGAACTCCTCGTAGGCATGTTTTTTTCGGTAGCCACTCATTTCTTCATATGGACACAGATCTATTCCTGGGATTATGGTTTTATCTGGACATTTTTGTGCTTTCTCGTTTTATGCACATTCAACTGTCTTTGTATTTCCCGTTGGGAATATCAGTCTGACAAAGAGGCTGGAGAAGTATCGTTTTTTACAAGACATCCCGCTCGAATAAATCAAGTCCCGTATTTTCTGGCTGGCTTCCTCTTTTTTCAATTAATCATATGTAGTTGTTTGATTCCGATGAGCCCTCTCCCGGTGTTTGAAGTATCGATGCTCTCCAGCAGTTTGATATTAATAATACTTGATCAGAGTTCGATAAATGATCGGCTTAAACCTGTACTAGCCGATTGCGCTTTGCTCACACCGTGTATTTTTATGAGCATCATGGTATGAATTTTAATCGCGTTGCTCCCTGGTTTGAGCGGTTGGAAAAAATGGTTTTCCGGGATCAGATGCAGATCTGTAGGACTGCGTTTCTTTCCGATCTACCGGCAATAAAAAAAGCCGCTCTGATTGGAGAGGGTAATGGGACTTTCCTGGTTCAATTTCTCGAGCATTGTAACTGTGAAGAAGTTCATTACATCGATTCCAGTAAAGCAATGTTAGATCTTGCTCAAAAACGATTACAAAAGTGTGTAATTCCAGGATCGACGAGAATTGAATTTTATAGTCTTGATTTATCGCTCGATGCCATGCCGGATCAAAATTATGATTTAATAGTGACGAATTTCTTTCTGGACGTCTTTAGCGCTGCAATGTTGAAAAATGTTGTAACGAAGATTACTTCCGCCTGTTCTCGAGATGCTCACTGGTTATATGCTGATTTTCAGATTACTGGAAATCGGTTTCAGCGGTGGCGGGCATTCGCATGGGTGAAAACGATGTATCTTTTCTTCAGATTCACTGCTGGTATTCAAACAACCAGCCTGGCTGATCCCTCAACACTGCTTGATCGCAATGGCTTCCAGGTAAAATGGTCAACCGAATTTGATAACGGATTGATGCGATCTGAATTAAGACAACGAAAATAATCACATACAGAGAGTAAGTTTATTCAGAGATATTTTTGAGAAATGAGAAATCGATACTACATATCAGTAGAAAAAGGATCTGAAACAACGAAGAGATGCCTTCTATGTGCACATCAGAAACCTCAACATGATAGTCTTCTAACTTTCGAATGATCCAGTAAATCAACAGTGCGGCTGTAAACAAAGCTGGTGCAAAACGTCCTGGAGAAAACCAGACTCCTGCCAGAAGAAGTGGAATCAAAATTAAGCTGGCATAACTGAGCTGTTTTATTGTTAGAGGATAGTTCGGGTTTGCCCATCTCGCTGATTCATCATTTGCTTTCACAAAGCAGATAGAAAAGGGGATAAGCCAGATTCCCAATGCAATTGAGATGATAATCAAAATACAGGGAGTCAGGAGTGTAACAGAACCTGCGAGCAGATGATAAAACAGGCCCATTCTCAGCAGCATCAGTGTAATAGTCAAAATAAAAATATTACTCGAGGAACCTGCCGAAGTCGAAGGTAGAATTAGCTCGCGACTTTGTGGAATTGCTTCAGGGGAAAATGTTCGCAAGCACAGTAACTCCAGAGAGCCGACGATGAGAATAGATATGTATAAAGGCCAAAAAAACTGGACGGAGATTAATAGAACGGTCAAAAGAATCGCTAAGGTGATACCGGCAACGGGAAGAAATACCGTACTTCGTTTTCTGATAACGTTTTGACGATCTGACTGGAAATTAACTATCGGTATGCGAATCAGACGCTGCAAGGCTTCGAAATAAGCGAAAAGATAATCGATCCAGTCAGTTTCATTCTGATTATTGGAATCTGAATGAGAGTCATTGAAGGGCGAATCTCCGGAAGAGTTGGTGGCGTTCATGCTTTACACTGTGTCCAGTAATACTGTAGCGTCTCCAGGGCCATTTAGACCGAGTCTATTAAATTGAGAGAGCTACGGTTAAATGTGATGCGCTCTATTGAGATTAATCGAATGAGTATGTTCTGGCAGATGATACGCTGATCCACTAAATTCAATACGATTTTAAAGAACAATCTCAAACTGTAAAGCACTGCGCATACACAAGGCCCTCCTGAAAAGGAAGGCCTTGTCAACTGATGCAGTTTAGTTGCTGTTATTTGGTTGCATAACGCAGGTCCATCAGCATCTGTGTAATACGAACTGCTGTTTCCTGAAGTTGGTATTTTTCACGAGTTTCGCAGCGGGAAATTTTTTCGTGTACCTGGAACCAGCTTTCAAACAATTCTGAACTTTTAGATCGGACTAGAGCAGTCGCTGCTGGTTGCATCAGGATGATCCGATGCAGTTCATGGGCGGTGTTAGAGAAATCTCGAATGGAATTCTGAGTTGATTGTCTGAAGGAAGGAGACTCTGTTGCCAGCCACTGCTCAGCAATGACAGAGAGCTGAGTACTCTGAGTTTCTAAAGAAACAACCAGCTTCGCCAGATCAATACTTTCTGAGGGCTGTTCGATCCTCAGGGAAACCCGCAATGCGTTGATTGAATTGTTAACTTTGTCCAGCAGTTGAAGAGCAGCCGGGCTTTCTACCGTGTGGAACATCGCTGAGAAATCTTTCCAGGATTGTTCAATATAAGAGAAAGAGGTAATCAGATTATTCGTGGATTCATTGTGATTGACCGTATCGATCAGGTTTTCAACGGTTCCATAGAATTCGTCGGAAGTCGCAATATAATTTGCTGGTGGCAGACTGATTAATAATCGCAGTGTAGCTCTACGATAAAATTCATCAACATCGCGTTTCAGTGCTTCAGTCAGATGGGCGATTTCCTGCATATTCGCTCCGTCCTGAGGCAACCATAGTAATTCCTGAATGGAGCGATCCTGTTGTACGACTCGCTGAATTCCACGGCTTATAATTCGATTGTGATAGGGGCGTAGGCGAGTTGCAAACGAATTCCATGAGTCACGAAAAGCCAGGTACTCGCGTTTGATTGAATCATAGCTTTGGCGATCTATGATCAGGTTGGAAACCTGAACCATTCTTTGTTCAACCTCTTGTCCGGCTCTAACCAGCTCAAACCTCTGAGGCTCGCGCGAAAATTCGATCTCAATATCTTCTACCAGAATTCCCAATGCATTTGAAAGTGCAGACGTTTGAGTCAGTAATTCTGTTCGTTTCAGTTGAGGTCCTGTCTGAAGTAAATCGCCCAGCTTACGTTCTGACTGATTCATTCTCGCAATCAGACTCTGAGTCTCACGGTCCAGACCACGTACGTTTTCCAGTTGCAGAGAGACGACTCTCCAAAGCTGATCAATTTCACCATATTCACTTGCAATTTGATTTAAATCACTGCTGCGATTCATTCGATCTGACAGGATTGAAGCACGTGCTCTAATTTTGAGAACATCGGCAATGTACTCTCTGACTCCAGGAACCTGGTACATAATTCTATTCAAGCTGATAGCAAGTGCAGAGCTGTCTTTAGAGAATTCATTCAGAGTCTGGCGGACTTCGTTGATATTAATCCGAGATGCATTCAGTTGCGGAGTAGGGGGGAGGTCCAGACCAGAGGGTTTGTATTCCCGATCACGTGTCGCCAACTCAGATTTCTCTAACAGGCGAAGTAAATCATTGACTAATTTGCTGTTTCCATCATTGGGAAACTGCGCTTGCGCGTTCGTGTTTATGCAGGTTAGTGTGAGTCCAGATACCAGGAGCATTACCATAATCTGGGAGACAGAGGACTTGATGTCCTTCCGGTGCTTGTGATTACAAATAGTGTGGCGGAAGCGGGAATACATTCACACAATCCTTTCTCGTGAATTCTACGGCTTGACCAACAAGTGCCTTCCTTGACGATCGCTTAGTCGATGATGTGTAAAGACCGAGCATGAAATGACGCTCGAAACAATGGGCCCTATTAAAAATAGCACGCTTAATTTGATATGTAACTTGATGCCGGGAAAAGACCATTTAGGAAAAAGAGAATCCAATCGCACTGTCCTGACATATCAGGCGGCGAAGTTTAATGGTTTTGGAAATTACGTCAAGACCATGCTCAGGTGTAATCTTCAGTGAGGCTGCGTGATTCTCAGTATCAAGTTCAAACGGAGAAAACCAGAGTCAGTAAGTATTATCTGGTGGTGGTTTCGGTGGGCAGCGCAAAGCTTGCGGCACACGCGGAGTTTTTGGATTATTCTGCGCGATAAAGTACATTTAGTGTAATCATATAATGGACGGCAATTGGTTTGATCCATTGTAATTATGGGGGCGTTTAGTTCTATGTTGTCAATGTTACACTTTTGATATTGACTTCAGAAGACTGTCCGATAAATGGTATAAGTCCTAAGTGCATTAACCATAATGAGATGTAAGGATCTATGTTTGTGATTACATTATTTGGCACGATGAATGCTAATAGAACTAAACAGCCACTTTAACAATATCAAAATGACATCAATATGATTCTGTCACAAGGTGACTATTGATGCTCAGCAATAACAGGAGAAATTAAAATGTTAGTATTGACTCGAAAACGAGACGAAGTGATTCAAATTGGTGACAATATTGTTATCAAGATTTTGAAGACAGGAAAAGGAGCAATCAAAATAGGAGTTGATGCTCCTGGAGATATACGTGTTATTCGAGGGGAGCTACTTGAAACTGAAAAGCAAACAGAGGTTGTAGATTCTCCTGGCTCGGCTCAAAGCAAACAGGGATTGAATGCACAATGTGCATAGAACACTGAATTATTGGAACGGGACATATTATGTGAACCGTAAAAATTTCTATCTAACAATTCCGTTAAGCCATCATAGAGGAAGTTGATAGGCCGGACTTAATAAACCGCATAGCGGTTGATATCGGAGGGGATCATGAACCGATCACAATTCAATAAAACACAGACTGAAACTGTCAATTCTGCTCGACTTTTTGTCTGGAGTATGGTGATTTTACTGACAGCAGTTTTTCTGTCTGGATGCACAACGCTTTCACATGCTGCTGAATATTACCCAAATCAAAATAGATTCAATCAGAATGAATCTGGGCAATCATTCGAACGCGACCGGCTGAATTATAGTCAAGATTCGCTGGTACCTTCTTACTCAAACAGTCGGCGTCATCAACGGTTTCGTCCTGTTTCAGATGAAAATCGATTTGATGATTACGAATACAAACTGAAGCAGTTGTTGTCAGAAGAAGCTCAATCTTATGAACGTCCTCGCAATCGAGACAATTCGTTCTCCAGAGATCGAATTGATCCCAGCCAGAAACGCCAAAGTCGTGATTATTTCGATGATAATATCGATAGTCAGAAATTACGTGAACTGATTCGGGACCTGCAGCAGAGGAGTATGCCTCAATATGATCGAGATCGATATGAAACAGAATTTCCCACTCAGTATCCTGTTGACCCACATCAGGAACTTAGAAATAAAATATCACAAAGATACTCCAGTCCCTCTGTGATAGGAACTTTACAGAACCTGGATCCCCAAAGAGCGTACTCGTTTTACCTGGAGATAAACCGCATGATCGATTCGCGTCATGTGCAACCACCTTCTTACGATGTTAGAACGAGAAAATCACTTCAAAATCTGATACTCGCAGTGGAGAACCAGAATTTCATCAATGCCAATCGCGTTGCAGCATCACCCGAACAAATTCGGATGGCGCAGCAAAGTTGGCAGCAACTTATGAATCAGAATCCTGCTCAAAATGCACAAGACTCAGTGACAATAATGCGTCAGGCTGCTGACATTGCAGGAAGTCAGCTGAGAATGCAGGCAACAGGTGTGATTTGTGAATTTGCATATGGATCCCTGGAAGCTCTTGATAAACACTCCCGATTCGAATTCACACCCAGTTCTTCAGGTCCACGCGTTGATGCAGGAGATAATAGTGTAGTAGGAGTGGGGGTTCAACTGAAGACGCATCGAGACGGAGCTGTGATTCTGAGAACATTAAATGGTGGAGCAGCACAACAGGCAGGACTCCAAAGAGGCGATGTTATCGTAGGAGTCAATCAGAGAAACTTAGCTGGCCTTTCTCTGGATGAGGTTGCAAATCTCATTACCGGTCCAGCTGGTTCCACAGTTGCCATTGATGTTCGTAGAGAAGATAAAAACGCCAGAGTAAATCTCAGTCGACAGGCAATACGTATTACAAATATCAGTGAAGTCAAAATGGTTGATACCCAACAGAAAATCGGACTCATCCGGCTTGAAAAATTTGGAGAGGGTGCCGTCCAGGAATTAGATCGAGCATTATGGAGCCTGCATCAACAGGGAATGAATTCTCTGGTATTTGATTTGAGAGGAAATCCAGGCGGATTGCTGACGGAAGCGATTTCGATTTCAAATCGATTTGTTCCCTCTGGAAAAATTGTTTCAACACGAGGACGGAATCAGAGTGATAATACGATTGAATCAGCGACGCATGATCAAACATGGAAAATGCCACTGGTCGTATTAGTCGATGGTGACAGTGCGAGTGCCAGTGAAATTTTTGCCGCTGCTATTCAGGAAAACCGGCGTGGTCTGATTGTCGGTAGAAAAACTTATGGTAAGGGTACCGTGCAGACTCATTTTCCACTGCAGTCCGTTTCCGGTACGTTCTGGTTAACAACAGCCAAGTTTTATTCTCCGACAGGTCGAGAAATGGCTGGCGTTGGAGTAAATCCGGATGTGACTGTTAATATGAGCGAACGTGAGCTGGAAGAAATTGGGCCCATCGACCGGGATCTGAAGGCTGGGGTCAGCGCTATTTTAAGTCATAAACCAGGTGAACTTGTAAATAATATGTCTGGAAGACAACAGGTCAGGCCAGCACAATTTCAGTTTTCGGGCTAATTTGAAGTCTTCGGATTATCGAGTTTCAACTGGTTCCTGATAAAATAAAGACTCTCGTATTCTACTGGATTCGATACAAAGCAATAATGCAATTCCGGTTGTTCCGGGTATCGAGGCTTGTAAGGTGCGAGAGTTTTTTTATTAATACAGAGATCCCCAGAAGTCATTGTTCAAGTAACTACTTTGAGATATATGATGAAGTGTGAAATTTCGCAGAATATTCAGGCAGCCGCTAACCTGATTCAGCTTGGAGAGCTGGTAGCTTTTGCAACAGAGACGGTATATGGACTTGGGGCCAATGCGCTTAACCCAGAAGCGGTTGCACAAATATTTGCTGTCAAACAACGGCCACATTTTGACCCCTTGATAGTGCACATTGCGAGCACGGGGCAACTGGATGAACTCACGACTGAGTTTTCATCAACTGCTGAAAAGCTGGCGTCTACATTCTGGCCAGGACCATTGACATTGGTATTGCCGAAAAAAAAAGTCGTTCCTGACCTGGTAACGTCCGGACTGGATTCAGTTGCCATTCGTATCCCAGCTCATCCGGTGGCCAGAAAATTATTGGAAATAACTCAACTGCCAATTGCAGCTCCCAGCGCGAATAAATTTGGACGACTCAGCCCAACTCGGGCTGTCGATGTTGCTGAGCAACTCGGTGATGAAATCAAGCTGATTCTGGATGGTGGACCTTGTACTGTTGGAGTGGAATCAACAGTCATCCAGTGTTTGGGGGATCAACCTGTTCTACTCAGGCCGGGGGGAATTTCTCTCGAAGAAATTCAAGCTTGTATTGGCGAGATTCGGTTGGCAGAAATAGAAGATTATGCTGAAGCAAATTCGCCTGTCAGTCCAGGAATGTTGCCCAAGCACTATGCTCCAAGTACTCGATTAATCATCGTGGATCATCCGAAACAACTTCCAGAAGCAGGTTCACTTGGTGTCTTGAGTCTGTATCCTCTTGAGGATACAGAGTTCAGAGATTGCCAGTTCACAGTTAAACAGATACTATCTCCTACGGGAGACCTCAAAATGGCTGCTGCCAATTTTTTTGCAGCACTCAGGAAATTAGATGCTGCCAGAGTAGATCAGATTGTAGCATTAAGATTACCAGAGACAGGACTGGGAAGAACAATCAATAATCGTCTTGAGAGAGCAGCTGCATCATAATTGGAAGGTTGTGGCGTCCTGTTTTCGATATCCCAGAATGCACTGATTAAGTGTTGTAAATAATTGATCTCGTTGAATCGGTTTTGTTGCATAATTGTCACAACCTGCTGCCAGACACTCTTCACGTGCGCCACTCATCGTGTGAGCTGTCAAGGCAATTATCGGATATGGATAGCCCTGTGATCGGAGTTGTCTTGTCGCTGCATACCCATCCAGTTCCGGCATCTGCATGTCCATCAGTATTACGTCATATGGCGAACCTGCTTCCTCGGCCTCTTGGGCTTTTTTGATGGCAATCAAGCCATTTTCAGCTAAGGTGACGGTATTGCCTGATTTATTTAATAAGTAGCTGATCAGTTTCTGATTATCGATTCCATCTTCAGCAAGCAAGATATTGTAATTCGTTTCAGCGAAGTTAGATTCAGGAGTATAGTTAATCGAATTTATGCATTCGGTATCAAACGTCCTTTGGTCGATAAGTTCCAGTTCCTGACATCGTTTCGTTTTCACAGTTACTGAGAAAGTCGTCCCGTTACCATACTCGCTATCAACAGAGATTTCTCCGCCAAGAATATGAGTCAAGCGCTTACAGATTGTCAAACCCAGACCTGTTCCTCCATATTGTCGTGTGGTTGACGAATCTGCCTGCATAAAAGGCTGGAACAAACGTGAGATTTGTTCGTCCGTCATTCCAATACCTGAATCTATCACATCAAATTGGATCACCGGTTCATTTGTGTCAATTGATGAGGCCGTAACGATCAGTTGCACGTTGCCTTGTCTGGTAAATTTTATTGCGTTGCTCAAAAGGTTAATCAGGATTTGGCGAAGTCTGACGGGGTCGCTCTGAATCCAACGGGGAATAGAACCATCAATTTTTACAGAAAGATCCAACCCCCGGTCGATTGCTCGGATTTCCATTAACGTTTTTACGTCGTCCAGTAACTCAATTAAAGAGCAATGAATGGCTTCCACTTCAAGTTTGTCCGCTTCAATTTTAGAAACGTCAAGGATATCGTTGATCAATTCCAGCAGGTACTCACCGTTTTTCCTGATCGTGTCAATATGGCGACTCATTTCCGGGTCATCATTGCGCTGTTTCATAATTTCCGCAAATCCCAGGATCGCTGTCATTGGTGTTCGTATTTCGTGACTCATATTTGCCAGAAACGAACTCTTAATGTGGCTGGCTTTTTCGGCGTCCTGCTGCGCGATGACCAGGTCCTCGACCATGCGATTAAAGGTCTCAGCGAGTCTGCCGATTTCGTCTTGGGAATCAATAGAGATTCGGTGTTCCACGTTACCTGATGCGATAAGTTCTGCGCTCTGTGAGAGTTCCAAAATCGGAGAGACAATTCCCCGTGAGATCATCCAGGCGAGCAACAATCCAGAAAATGTTCCCAAACATGCTAATATTCCGATTACTAACTTAGCAGATTGGATCGATGAATCCGCATGATGAGTCGTATCTACAGTTTTTAAATGTATCAGCGGATGAGCCTGATTCTGCAGTAAAGCATCGATCGAGTCCAAATTCTGTTCAAATGTGCTTAATAATTCATCAATTTCATCTGTGATATTGACGACTTGATTTCCGTAAGCCGTTGCTTTTTCAAACTTATCGTCGATGAGTTTTATCCTTTGAAACTCAATGTTATTCGAAATAACATCCAGATATTTGGCCTCAAACATTTTAAATTTTTCTTCTGCATCGAAGATACGTGATAATAATGTTTGATTCCGTTTGGCTATGTATTCTTCTATCGAACCAAAAGCGATATTCAGGTACTTTTCCATGTTATAACTCGCTTCCGCTTTTTTGATTCCATCATCAGACTGGTCGTTATTTGATCTCAGCCGTTCTCGGTCAATCAACTGATTAATCAAGCTGACCTGATTTATAAAAACATTTAAAGCGGCATCTCGTCTATCAGCCAAGTCAATTATTTGTGAGGCCAGCAGATTATATTTTTCGTATAGAGTCGATATCTTTTCTTTCAAAAGCAGTTCAGTGTCTGATTTTGCGAGTTCCTGATACCGGAAATAATTATCTTTGAAACCATCTCGGGAATTAATCAGTTTTGAGAGGTGTTTCTGGTTTCTGTCACGAACGTAATCTAGTACTGCGCGAGCAATTTCTCCTGCTTTGATTTCCATTTCGAGAATGGATTCTTCAAGAGGTTCGTCTACATTAACCAGTTGAGAAATGTCTTGATTTATGAGTGAAATCTGGAACCAGGTTATCATTCCACTTACAACCTGAATCAGTACCAGCAGGCCAAATGCAAATTTGAGACGATCTGAAATCGACCATTTTCGAAATTTGGAAGTTTTATTGAGAGATGGTTTAGCGGTTTTCATTGGATTGCTGGAAAAACGGAGTGTATGACTCGATATAGAATAAAAATTGAAGAGAGTTATTATTCAATCGGGCAGGTTTGGTATAGAAAGGCATTCGTTTCTTCATACCCGAATAGAGGCAAATCCCTCCTTATAACTGTATGCTGAAAAAAATTGCGATGATTTAGGAAATGACAATCATCACGAAATAATAGAATTTGATTTGGGAATGTATGATGCTTGCAGATTGAAGTGATCGTAACAGCCAAAGGTACTATTGATTACGATGTTGAAAGGAAGGATTATTTGTTGATTAGTTCTCTATGAAAATAAAAACGCCAGCACCGTTCAGAGGGGGGTGAACGATACTGGCGGTCAACAAAAATCTGGTTTTCTAATTGAAATACTGGATTGATCAGAATCCCGATAATAGATTCGGCAAAATAAAATACCGGAAACAGATCAGTTCGGCCTCAAATTCAACCAGATAGATTCAAAGTTGCTTGCTCTTGAGAGGTAACTTAATCGTGAATCTGATAATTCCAGCTAGCACTTCACTAGAGAGAGTCGTTATCAGGTCAGTATAAGTTATCGTGTGGTACTTGAGGTAATCACTACAAGAAAAAGAAAATCGACCTTTAGATCGATTGTCAATGATTCCCGGATCATAACAGGCTTGTTGATTATGACGATAATCTGGGAGTGGGACCGATGTTAACAAAGTGGGTTATTGGTATTCAGGCTTTTACGAGACAATGAGATTTGATTTCTGCTGCTATTTCGCTGAGCGGCAGAACCTTATCGGCGAGCCCCGAGCCGACGACTGCTGCAGGCATTCCCCAGACGACACTTGATGCTTCGTCCTGAGCGATGATCGTACCTCCAGAATGGACGATATCGAAACTTCCTTCGATTCCATCCTCTCCCATTCCTGTTAACATAACAGCCAGTGTCGCATTTCCAAAATGTTCTGCAGCAGATCTGAATAACGGGTTTACAGAAGGCCTGCAAAAATGCTCAGGAGGGTCCTGGCTTATAATTGTAACCTTATGTCCATCCTTTTCACCAATAAGAAGATGACTTCCACCTGGTGCTACATAAGTTTTGTGGGACTCTAGTAATTCGTTATGTTTGGCTTCAACTGTTGTTCGACCACTGTCTTTCTCAATATGCGCGGCCAGGATTTCTGTAAAGCCTGGTGGCATGTGTTGTACTATCAGAATTGGGATAGGTAAGTCGACTGGAATCTGCGGTAAAAGTTCGGCTAACGCTTTAGGGCCACCCGTACTGGTTCCTATGACGAGGACTTCCGGCTGTTTATAAAATTTAATATTCTTACTGAATAAAGGTTTTTTGTGTGTGTCAGACTGTTTTATTTTAGAAGGAGTTGTGACATGCTTTTCAGAAACGGGTATGGTTTTTGAAGGGGCTGTTTTCTTTGATCCAACAGCTTTAATCATCATGACCAGTTCCTGGGAAAGCACGCGAATACTTTCAGCGGCACTGGATGTTTGTGGCTTTGCTACACATCCGACAGCACCCAGGGAAAGTGCTTTAACAGTCGTCTCTGCACCCTTGGAAGTTAAGCCACTTGCCATTATGACAGGGATATCAGGAAATCGATTTTGAATTTCTTTCAGTGCTGTCAATCCATCCATCACAGGCATTTCAACATCTAGAATGACGACGTCAACCGGATGAGACTTCATCCAACTCAACGCGCATTCCCCATTCATTGCTGTACCGGCGACTAAAATAGCAGGATCTTGCTCAAGTGCTCTGGAAATCAAGCCACGAATGACTGCAGAATCGTCGACTACAAGAACGCGAATAGGATCAGATGACATGGTAACTTCCTTGTGTTTCACTAATTGAAATAGATTTAGTGCATTTTGGAGGGAGTTGAAATGCAGGATTTGTTTCAACCTGATTACTTTTAAAAGGATAGGTCAGATAATCCTCGATCGTGAAATTGTCATTCATTTTTTGAAAACTATTTAATGCCGGGTGCTGGAACAATTGTCTTGTTCGCTATAATCGGATTGTCGGGAAGTGGTCTTTTTAAGCTACATTTTCATGTTCACTGGTTTGCTTAGCCAGCATACTTCAATTTAGGAATATCCATGCCGGTTCATCCACAAGTAGCCCAATACCTGGAAGAAATTTCAAAAGTAGACTTACCTCCATTTGAAGAAATGACTCCGGAATTCATACGGAGCACGCTTACTCCATCACCAGAACCACAGATACCATCCAAAAGCATTGAAAATCGATCAATCCCAGTGAATGGTACGAAAATACCAATTCGTATCTATACGCCACCTGAATCGCTAATGATAAATACAGAAGAAATGCCAGCCCTTGTTTTCTTCCATGGCGGAGGTTGGGTGATGGGTACCTTGGATGCCTATGATGGCGTATGCCAGGATCTAGCCGGTACCTCAGGTTGTAAAGTTATTTCGGTAGATTATCGTATGGCACCGGAATATCCCTACCCGATTCCTTTTGACGATTCTTATTCAGCCACGGAATGGATTTCGGTACATGCCAGTGAACTCGGCATTGATCGTCATCAAATTGCAGTCGGCGGTGATAGCGCGGGTGGAAACCTTGCTACTGCAGTTGCTCTCAAAGCAAGACATTCAGAATCTTTGAACCTGGTTTATCAGTTGCTCATTTACCCTGTGACAAATTATCAGTTTGATACAGAATCCTACCAGAGCTTTGGTACTAATTACTTCCTTACAAAACGGGCGATGGAATGGTTTTGGGATCAATATCTGCCTGATGAATCTTCCGGCAGGGAAATCTATGCTTCACCACTCCGCTGTAAAGATCTGGCTGGAATGCCGGACACTCTCGTCATTACCGCCGGTTATGATCCACTATATTCTGAGGCAGTTCAGTATATCGAGATGCTCCGAAAATCTGATGTGAATGTAGAGCATTTAAACTATGAAGATATGATTCATGGGTTTTTCAGGCGATCCGATTTATACGATCGTGCTTATGAGGCAGTACAAGCTGCGGGACAAAAAATCAAACAGAGATATTCTCGCATGTAAAATTGTAGTGGAGTATTTATTCTTCTGCAGCAATTTGATGGAAACGCCCTGCTATCAGAATTTGCAGAATGAAGCAGCAAACCAGGCTTAAATAAAATGCAGGCAGCAGTACACCAACTTCTCCGATAGTATCCTGAAACATGAAATAGAAAAGTTGTAAAAGTGGTGTGGCGCAAGATTCCACAAGAATAAATGTGCCAATTGCAAATGCTAGAGCCCCCCAACGTACCATCAGTGAGTAGTATGCCAATAAATGCAGAAAGATAAAGAATTGGATGATCATCAGAGGAACCAGTGAGTATAAACCAGAGCTTGTAAGATAAGTGATACTTTCTGGCACGATCAAAATGACCAGAATAATGGTGAGACAAACTGGTATCAGTGAAAGGATGATTCCCCCCACTTTCTCATAGGCGATGCGAAACATTGAGCATGGGAGTATAGACAGGAGCGGAATCATTTTTTGAATACGCTCTTCTCGAAAAATTCTTGAGGCATAGATTGTGCATTCTACAATAAAGCTTCCGAACAGTAAGAGTAGAGCTGCACTTACCAACTCCTTCCAGGTAAATGACTGAATTGAGCTGGAAGTGGTATATCGATCGAATAATAATCCACCACCTACTATGACGATAATCAATGTAGGGTACAGAATCAGCTTCAGCAGACTTGCTTTCAGGCCCCCACCTGAGAACTGAAATTCTTTCCAGACAAAAGCATTTGTTCCGGGGCGGGAATTCATAAAGCGTTTATGAGATTGAAATATTCTACTTCCAGATACATTGATAGTTGTTTTCTCAGTACAAAAATCAAATATGAACCAGGCTAGTGTAAAGAATAAAATTCCCAGTGAAACATTACTGATGACTTGTGAACTCAAAATAGAGCCTGAATAACCCGTTGTCAGAATCTGCTTGATTTGTTCAACAACAGAGTGCTCCTGGCTGATTACAAATAAATACTTACTGCTACTGGAAATTGAATCAGTTAAGGTGAGGTAACCACGAGATTGAAGAGTGACAGTGAGATGATATTGAAGTGTGGGAAATAAGAAATAGAAAAAGAGTGCTGTAAGCATAAGAGCAATCGCTTCGCCAGATCTTTTGGCATAGACCGAACAGAGTAAGGCAAAATTTGAGATCAGAATTATATAGCCAATCATGGCGATAAGTGTTGCAAAGATTTGTAGTGGAGTGATTCCTCCTAATGAAACTGAAAGCAGTAAAAAAGGAAGTTGTCCCATCAAAAGCAAAATCATGCGTAATGCTCTTACGCTGGATTTTCCTGTTAACAGGGCAAACGTATTGATTCCTGCCAGCTTTAATAAAGGAAGGGTCTCTTCTTCTTTTTCCTCCGTGATAGACGTAGAGAAGAAACCAATTCCAGCTAATGTTACCAGCCAGAAATTTAGCCAGATAATTTTAGTAAAAAAATCCAGGCCAGGGGAACCAACGCGCGAACTGGTTATCCATGAAGAGAAGAGAATACAAAACACGATTCCAATACACACAAAGCGAAGCAGGTGTGTTTTTTTATCCCTGGTATCTTTTTTCAGCGCAAAGCTGGCAAAAATGAATGACCCTCTCAAGCTTCACCTGCTTCCTCAAGTTAATTAATAGTGCTTAGCCGCCGTGTTCAGACAATGGAATATCAAGCGAATATAAAATCAGTCCCTCTTTTTTGAAGATGTTGGGCGTCTCTGGAAATAAAGACTCAGGAATTTTAGCGATAACGAGCAGCTTTCCCCGGTGATCTGGCCAGTTAATATTCTGATTTATCGAGTCTGGGGGCACATTGAGTGATGTTCGTACAAGTATTGGGAAAAACTGTTCTAAAGTAAATTCCTGTTTTTTATCTGTTGGTCTTACAAAAGGTAATAACCTGTTTGTTCTGATGTAACTGGTGTCGAAAAGTGGGTTTTCTATCAGTAAGGGGTACAGCCTCCTGGATTTTCCACTATAGATCAATTGATTATTTTGCATCTGCAGTTCGTAGATTTTTGAACCAAATACAAAATGAACCTGTTCAACAGATCTGGGAAATTCTTTTTCCAGATCAAGTGAAAGCGCTTCCAGTCCTGTCTCATTGGCAAGGAATGAAACTAAAGTTACATCGAGCAATGATTTTGAGATTCTTGCACGATGGAAAAAAGTTCGAAAAGAATTTGGGGGAATATCGACCTGTAAATGGCCGTTTTTTCCACTGGTGCTGATTCCATTCACTTTGGAATAGGTCTGACATGTCGAATAGATATGTGATTCTCCAGTATGGGTAATTTGAAAATTTCCACCAGATACGATTCCCAGACTGGACCATTCTGAAATAATTGTTTTGTGATTCGGTAAAATATCAGCAACGATCAGTGAATGAATTTGAGAAGTTTGATTAGTGCTGTATCGTCCAACAAAGAGAAATATGAAACAGAACAGAAGTGTGCTCAGGCCATAGACAAGATAAAAGGTACGATAATGTTCGGAATATTTTGTGATCAGATAATAAACTGGTCCGACAATGATTAAGTAAATGAATGAAAGTAGAAATATCAGATACCAGATTTGTTGTGGCTTACTGATTTCCGTCAAGGTTGCCAGCAATTCTTCATCAGTGTTCTTATAAAAAGCATTTTCGTACTTTGAAGGATATGCGACATCTGTCCCTGTTACTTGATTCTCTATTTCTCTTGCCGGAGTTACTGAATAAAGTTTGTCTGTATTGATCACCTGTCTTAACTCAGCCGGCGAAAGATCCTTCAGCTTATGTTGATGAAAATAGATGACTCCCTTTCCATAAAATGCAGGAGACGTTTGTCGGTTTAACAGGCGGTATGAATCGGGAAATGATAGTGGGTCACCATTTGAATCAAAAAACAGGTGCAGAATACCTCCCGAATAAATCCAATCCATAAAGGCTTCGCGTCGCGTTTTTTCCCACTTGGGAAGGTGATCTAAGATGATTTCCTGCAAAGCGTCTGTGGCACCTGTAACGGAAGGATAGAGATCCTCTGGGAACGATTTCACGCCTGAGGTCACGCTATTCAGACTGCCCGGTGTGACCAGTTGAATAATCGATTTTTCAGTCACAGGTCGAGGCGCAAGGAATGATTGAGAATGCCGTAGGCCATTCTGATCCCAGCTTACGATCCAGTTGCCATTGAAGTCAGAAAAGTAGGGATAATACTGGACCCATTTTTTTTCGAATGGTGCAACATAAGTGCGTGTTGAAAGTGCAATATCAATCTGCTGGCCACGAAATGATTCCTGGTGAAATTGAATTTCGCCTTCAAATGGTTCGGAATCAGGATTTTCGATCAACAGAGTCACAGGATTAATGTGATAGGCAGTCGGGCGATTATTAAATCCCCATCGTATGTCATGAATTTCAATAGCTTCGGCCACCTTTTCGTTTGCAGCGACGAAAACCAATAGCACGAATAACCATTTCAAGTATGAGTTAGCTCGATCCATTATTTAAATTCTAATAGTCCCCGATCAGATTAGAGTCGTGCCGGTTGGCAAGGTTTTTGAGAATCGCATCGTCAGTCAACTGGCTGATATACCTAACAGACCCATCTCCAAGACAAAAGTGGGCTCCTTCAGAATGAGAGCTTGAAAATCCACCAACTTTGAGTAGGAATAAGCGCTCTTCCGGACTCAACCCTTTTTTTTCATTAGATGATTTATTCGAGAATTCAGGTAAGGATCGTATTTCATATTCACCCATTCCATCTACATCGGAATTCTCTTCGAATGAATAACGACCTCTTCCTCCATAGTGAGATCGCGCACCAAAACTATTTGGTGTAGACATAGTGGAATTAATTTTGCTACCCATGTTTCTGAGTGTAGAAGAAGTCCCAGAGGTCCAACTCAATAAACCTGCATCGCTGGCTTCTCCCATAAAGATTGTGTGCGAGCGACCATCTTTTAAATCTTTTTCTCGTATACTGCTGTTTAAAAACAGGACGCCATTATTATTGGTATCGATAGGTGACTCTGAGTTATTATGACAGCCAACATAGTTCCAGGTATCATTGGGATTGGACGGGCAATAAAACCCGGGTATAACGTGATTGACGATTTTACGATTTGCGAGATCATAAACTCCATATTGAAAATCATAACCAATGAAGGCTGATTTTTCTTCCAGTTGTGGCAATATCTGAATCAACCAGCCTACATGATATCCAACAGGCCGATTCAGAATCGGGCCTGTTGTGTTAACTGATCCAGATGGAAGAACTTGATGTGACATCTGGTAATTATGCAGCGCCAGACCAATTTGCTGAAGATTATTTTTACAGGTCGTAGCCCGCGCTGCTTCTCGGGCCTGCTGTACTGCCGGCAATAAAAGTGTAATCAGAATCGCAATGACCAGAATGACCGTGAGCAATTCGATCATGACGAAACCGAATTGACATACCGAATTATCGCGGGATATTTTCATGGTTCGACAACTGTTATCACAAGTAATGAAATACGGGTAACTCTGTAAAGCTTTAAAAATCTGAAATGAGTTGTCCATCGTGTCGATTAGCCAGGGCTTCATAGACTGACTGATTTATATTTTGGCTCAAAAAGCGAACAGAGCCATCGCCGATACCAAAATGGCCACCTCCTGTGTGATAACTCGAAAAACCACCTACAAAAGATTTATTTGAATTGGGAGTCGTGTTGCCAGAAATTGTACTTTCCTCCTCTGATAGAAAGCGTTCTTCATACGCTGCCTGACCGGTAAATATTTTTCCATCGTCTGAATTAATAAAGGTACCGGCATTGCGCAGGGTAGAACGGGTTCCTGAAACCCATCCCAATTGATTCCCTTCTATAAATTCGCCAACGAACAAAGTTTTGGAACAACCATCCAGGATCTCGTCAAAACTGACACTACTGTTTAGAAAAAGAACTCCATTATTATCGACGTCGATAGGTGATTCGATATCATTTTGTACTCCTGCATAACAGTGACCCTGATTTGGATTTGACGGGCAATGCAAAACTGCAATACGATAATTGGCGACTTCTTTGTTAGCAGGATCATAAACACTTTTGTTAAAGTTGAATTTATTAAAGGCAGTTCGTTCATCAAGATAAGGTAAAATCTGCAAAATCCAGCTGACATCATAACCCTTCGGTTGATTGATGATCGGGCCTGCGGAATCTATGGTACCTGGGGGAAGAACATTGTGAGCCATTTCATAATTATGCAACGCGACATTAAGCTGTAATAGATTGTTCTTACAGGATGATCTTCGGGCTGCTTCCCGCGCCTGTTGAACGGCTGGTAGCAGGAGGGCGATTAAAATGGCAATAATTGCGATTACCACCAGTAATTCGATCAGTGTAAATCCCCATCGATTATTCTGATCACTGTCTACTTCAGCAGGTGAAAAATGTTTCATAATGGTTCCTTCAGATCGGATTGTCTTATTGAGAAGGAGAATTATTCTCAATTGCTGTATTTGAAAGCTGAACAGGCCATTCACGAATCACACGAACCCGTTCGATTGCCTTGGCCGGATAGCTTGCTTTCGTACGAATCAGGATCATGCTTTGATCCTGTATTAAAGCTCTGTCTATCTCAATGACTACCTCCCCTGGGTAAGGGCCACCTATTTCCTGAGATGATATCTGCCAGGTTTCACCGGAATATGTCAAATCTTCCTTAAGTCTGTTTACTGTGCGCTGTACCGCAGCCTCGGATAGCCAGATCGCCTGTAAATTGTGCTGTGATTTTTTTAATTGATTGAGCTCTATCGAAGTCTGTTTTAATAATTCTCCGATGATCGCCAATGTGAGAATCAGGCACACCAGGGGGATGATGACAACTGCGCCCTTTCGAAAGTGATTCCTGCGCTTGTCATTCTGGGGAAGCAAAGAGTTATGATCAATTGATTTCATATCTCACCTCGAGTTTATTCCTTGGCCATGATAACGTAAGCGTATTTCTGGTTAATCGCTGCATCAATGTCGAGCTTTCTGAGTGGCACTTTAATCGTATTGTTTTCATGAGATCCATCAGGTGGAAACTTTAACCGCAGAGAAGCAATATGGCGCTGGTTAATATTTTCTATGCTAAATTGAAACTGCGAATCTGAGATCAGATATTCATTTCGTGAGACTAACTGAGTAGAATTATTTTTTTCACGGACAATGAATTTTCCATTATCATTTTCACCAGCAGAGTAAACGATAAAAATATCGTCTTTCAGATCCAGCTTCAATTTTTGTAGTTTGGGATTCTCTTTTGATAATATTGAAGCCTTTCTGGCTGCTGCTACGTCCTCACGAAATTGCTTCGATAATCTCTGCAGGTTCATTGAACTCCGGATTCTGGCAGTCCCTTGCATTTCGACACGCATCAGAAACGCCAGCATTGTTACTCCAACAGTAAAAATGACTGAGATCAACGAAATCATTACCAGCATTTCGATTAGAGAAACACCATGATAAGTTGTTGCTTTCAGATAAATATTTCGATGTTTACTCTGCAGCCTTTTCATTTGGTACTCTCCGTCTGATAAAACCAGAGCGAAAGTAAGACAGGATCCACGAATTCACCGTATGGGTTTTGCCATGATAGCCGTATTTGTACTTGTTTCAGTGCAGCTGATTTTGGACTTTCTATTAAATCAATGGTCAGTTTTGATTTTTTTAGTGAAAGTTCTTTCGTCACCTGATTTCTATAGGTATGCAGTTTTTGTGGCGTAAGGCTGTTCCATGTTTCTGTGACAGACAATCGTTCTGCCAGATTAGCCAATGTATTAGTTGCCAGAACTCGCTCATTTATCGACTTTCTCTGGAGATTAACAACACGTAATGTGGGAACTGCGATGGAAACAGCAGTGCTGACCAGAATCAGTGAGATGAAAGCTTCAAAGACGGTAAAGCCCGACCGCTTACTCCACTTCGTAATATGATGATGATGGAATCTCATAGAGGCTGAATTTCAACTCAAGTCAAAAATTAATTGGACGATGGGGATAAACAATGCAATCACAAACAGGCCCACGACTAATCCCAGGGTGCAGACGATAACTGGTTTTATGAGATCTGCAAGCACTCTCAGTTTTCTGTTCCTGCGTTGCTCTATTGAGAGAGCCAGTGCTCTCAACACTTCAGGCAGGTTACCCACGCGCTCAGCAGTAACACAGAGGGCCGCCTCGGAACGGGAAATGATTTTAGCATGCTGCAGAGACGCCCAGAGGTTTTCACCTTGATTGACTCTGTTTTTGACTGATTCAGAACGAATTCTGACATCTGCCCACAGGTGATATTGGGAAGCGGAACTCAACGCGATCTGGGGCAGTTGTTGTGCGGAAATAGACTGGGCAATCTGTCTCAGGCAATCAGGTGTATTGAGTCGTGGGAACCAGGCTGTGAAGAGTGGGATCCGTAAATTAGACCATCCGAAATAATTCCCCATGTGGATCAGAATTAATAGCGTGAATGGAATAGAAAAAATCGGTAAGAACAGGAAAAAATTAGCAATGATAAAATCACTAAGGTTTATCACAGTTAGAGTCATGGTTGGAAGGTTTGCATCGAAATCCATAAAAATCTTTTTGAATTTGGGTATGATCCCATACATGATAAACCCCGCGATTGTAAACAGAATCGTTCCGACTACTGTTACATAAACGGCGAGATAGGTACCGCTTGTCTCTCCCGACTCATTCTTTAAGGATTTCGATGTCTGTACGGCAGCATCTCGGAGCGCTAAGCCCAGTGTATTACTTACTTCTCCAATGCGAATTGATACGACTGTAGATTGAGGAACAAGGCCTGGAGTTTCAGACAGTGCCGTTGAAAGTGAAACACCTGAGTAGAGTCGACTGCTCAGTAATTCAAGTCTGGCTCGATATTTTCGTGGTTGTGTTTCTGCATAGGTATCAATTTCAGGGCCCAGTGGAATGTTTTTTTCTACACAGACGGTTAACTGCCAGAGTAATTCAGATTCATTAGCCCGTTTGGATAATGAAATAATATTGATGAGACAACTGAGGATGATGAATGCCAGTAGTAAAGGTAAAAATGAGATAAAGATTGGCAAGAAGACCAGTAACGGGAGCCCCAGTAAAATCCATCCGAAAATACGAATAGATTGAATTTTAATCTGCAGAGTCTCAGGCAATTCATATTCATCACCCTGATTAAGAGCGAAAGCTACCTGATAACAGCGAGATTCTTGATAGATGGTAAAAGAGTAAAGAATCAGACTGGGTATGATCAGAAGTAATGCACCCAGATGAGACTGCTGATTGAAAACTACCACCAGAATACTAAGGCCAATTAATACAATCCCACAGAACATCATGAAAAGCAGGAAGAGTATCCAGCAGACTCTGACGAAAGGGTTAACTCCCTGGTGGCCAAAGTCTATTATTCTCCGAGCCAGCAGAATCGAGAAAATTCCGGCAATCGGAAAATAGGCAAAAAATGCCAGGCAGAATATAAGTCCGAGTGATTCCACTGACGATGACTCTTTCTAGTAATGATGTCGTTATGAGAGATCATTGAGCAACTTGATGAGCGGTAAGTAAATTGCTCCAATCGGGAATGAGACAATAATTAAGATCCCAGCTAATACGATTGGCTGAAGCATGAAAACCAGTGAGCTGGTTTTCATATTCGCTTTGGCCTGGAATATATTACTGCTGGCACGTAATGAATCGATGAATATGTCCGGGCGATCCTGCCATCGAAAAATATGGACAAAGCCTTTTGAAAACTGAGAAATTCCCGAGGATGCCTGTGAGAGACTCAAGCCCTCTTTCGCTCTACTTTTTAATAACTGACAACCTGCGATCAGATTTGGGTCTTTTGTTGTTTTTGCGGATAGTTCGATCGCATCGGGAAGATTTATTTTAGCCTCTGTCATTGTTGCCAGCATGCGGCAGAATTGAGCATTTGAAGTGTTGCAGAGTATTCCGCCGAAAACTGGGATCTTATTTATCACCCTTCTGCGTGTAGATTGTAATCTGAATAAGTCAAAACTGAACCAGATTCCTATCGAAATCAGCAGAAACCAACCCAGCATCTGCAGACCATACTCTGAAAATACATCTGAGATATGGAAAGCCAGAACAGTCAGACTGGGTAATTCGGTTCCAAATCCTTCAAATATTGATTTAAAGTTTGCAACCACTGTAACCATCAAAAAATAGAACAGGAGAAAAGAAACAGCAATTAAAACTCCAGAATAAAATAGAGAGATGAGGATTTTATGTCGGGATTGTTTGAGGTACCTTTGGCATTCGATATAATCTTCGATGATCGATTCCAGGTGTTTCGTCTGTGCTCCCGCAAGGATCAATGATTCCAGATGGTGTGGTATCGATTTCAAATTTCTGTTAAAACTGTGTTCAGGTATGACACCTTGCTCCAGGTCATTGGCAATATTTTGGAAGATACGAGATAACTGCCGGGAATTCGTTTCCTCAGCCAGTGTCAGCAGGCAAGCAGACAGCGGGATACCATCAATTTCTGGTTGAGAGACTTTAGGTAAAGTGCTGACAAACTCTGATTCCTCACTCCAGGCAGCCTTGCCAAAGTCAGAAAGTTGTTCTTCTGCAAATTCTTCAATGTCCCAATGCTCTGAGTCCCTGGTATCGACATCGTTCTCCGATGATAACAGATCAACTCTCAGGATTTTTAAGCCTTGCTCCATCAGTTTAATTCGTGCAGACTCATCATTCTCTGCATCGATCACTCCTTGCAGTTTCTGTCCCTCTTTGTCCAGGCAGGTATATGAGTAACGATTCATTATAGTGAGGGACTCCCCAACATTTTTAATAATTCAATGAAAGGCAGAAATACAATAATGGCGTAACAGGCTGTAATACTACCTGCAATTAAAACGAGTAAAGAGACTGGAATAATTCGCTTCGCCCAATCTATGCGATTTGATACTCGTGTTTTATAAACACGTGACATCTCAGAAAAAATTCTGACAAGATGATTTTGATGAACATTCTTTATCAGCATTTTTTTTATAAAGGATGGATAGAAGTCGTTGTTTCGCATTACATCTGGTAGTGAAGATCCATGTTTCAATTTTGCAGAAAGTAATTTTGATTCTGTAATCAGTTTTGAATTTCCGGTAGATTCAGCGGCTAGTACCAGAGATTCATGTAATGGAACATGATATGAAAGCAGGATGCTGACCATTTTTGTAAAAGTTGAATAATTCATTTCCAGTATCAATTTCTGATACCCGGGAATCCAACCGTATGCAATAATCGAAAAGACACTCCCTGATAATGGTGTGTTTTGTTCTCTAGTACCCAGGAAAGTGAAGCGACTTGCTTTCCAACTGATAATTAAGATTAACAATATTAAAGGTACAATTAGAAACCAGCTTTGGTAGAAGCTAAAGAATTTCGATACTAACTCCATTAATGGAGTATTTTGCAGATCGAACATCTGATGTATAACAAGCAGTTTCGGGAAAATGATGAAGCAGGCAAATAGCGAAAGAAAAAAAGCCATGACCAGAACTATGCCTGGATATAGTAAGGCCATTCCAATTTCCTGACGTAGTTCCATCCTCGATCTGGCAAATGAGGTATATGCTGAAAGAGCTTCCGGCAGTTTTCCCATTCGTATGGCTGATTTCAGAAGAGATATATAAGAAGGGGGAAGTTTATCGGCACCCAATTGGATGGCTTCTTCAAGCGAAGAACCCTCTTCTATTTTAAGAGCCAGTTGTTCCATGAATTGTTTTGAATCTCTGTTTAAATGAGCGGCTGCATTTCGCAGACCCTGGTCAAGTGGTATCCCTGCTCGAATCATAGCAATCAGTTCATCGTTTAGATCCACCAGACTTGCAATCGATATTTTCGGCATTCTTGGTTTGTCGGATTTCAACATAGGGATTGGGTTCTTAACTTCTTGGCCGGCGTGTGGCCATGTGTTTAGTTGTTGCTTGCTGGCTGATTTTGCGATCAAATAATCTCAAAGTAATCCAATCAAGAATAACAGGTAATATTCGTCGATTGAGGGATCACCGATTTTCAACTCTGCTTATAAGATCCAAACTGGAACAGCTTTTGTTCAAAAAGATTTATCATCTCCTTCAATCGGGTCAGAGTCAGTGTAAGCAAATGATTCAAATTCCCAGTTTCATGTCATGATCTCTTCAGGATTACAGTTTACAGAATCTAGGATGCAAATTAAAAAGGAATGCATAAAGCAATGTGAGTGTAGAATATGCTTAAACTTCTGGTAAAAAATGTGTTAAACGATTTAAATTCAAACCTGGAAAGCGTTTCTTCAATGATTCGAACAAAAATAAAGTCGGCTCTGCATACATCTCAACCGGGAGAAACAATCAAAGTTTGTGGCTGGGTTCGTACGAGACGAGATTCCAAAAGTGGATTTTCTTTTGTTGAATTGAATGACGGTAGTTGTATGGCCAATCTGCAGATTGTACTTGATCAAAATGTACCAAACTATGAAAAATTGATAAAAGATGTCACCACAGGTAGCAGCCTTTCGGTGACAGGAAAGGTGATAGAGTCACCAGGAAAAAACCAGAGAATTGAATTACATGCAGAGGCTTTCGATCTATACGGTTCTGCAGATGCCGAAACGTATCCGCTACAGAAAAAGCGTCATAGTTTCGAATTTTTGAGAGAAATTGCTCATTTGCGTCCTCGTACAAATACTTTTGGAGCAATTACTAGAGTCAGAAATGAGGCAGCAACCGCCATTCATCGTTTCTTCCAGTCGCGGGGTTTCGTCTATATCCAGACTCCAATCATTACGACCAGTGATTGTGAAGGAGCAGGCGAAATGTTTCAGGTAACAACTCTTAATTTAGATCGACTGGCTCAAGTCCAGACAGAGATCGATTTTTCACAGGACTTTTTTGGAAAACGGGCATCTCTGACAGTCTCTGGACAATTGGAGGCAGAAATCTTTGCGACATCCATTGGAGACTGTTACACGTTTGGTCCTACTTTTCGCGCTGAGAACTCAAATACGACTCGACATCTCGCCGAATTTTGGATGATTGAGCCCGAGATGCCTTTCTATGATCTACAGGATAATATGGCGCTTGCTGAGAGTTTTGTGAGAGACGTTATCAGTGATGTTCTGGAGAATTGCGCCGAGGATATGGAATTCTTCAATCAGAGGATCGACAAAACAACTCTTGAGACCTTGCGAAATATTACCGAAAACGAATTTATTCGCATCTCGTATACAGAAGCGATTGAGATAGTAAAATCCAGTGGGAAAAAATTTGATTTTCCTATTGAATGGGGCAGCGATATGCAATCTGAGCATGAACGGTTCCTGACGGAAGAACACTTTAAGCAGCCTGTGATTGTATATAATTATCCCAGGACAATTAAACCATTTTATATGCGTTGCAACGATGATGGCAAAACAGTGTGTGCAATGGATGTGCTCGTACCGGGAGTTGGGGAAATCATCGGCGGTAGTCAACGTGAAGAACGCTATGATATCCTGATAGATAGAATGAAAGAAGGTGGCCTGAATCCGGAAGATTACTGGTGGTACACAGATTTAAGAAAATATGGAACCGTACCACATTCAGGCTTCGGGTTGGGATTTGAGCGACTCATTCAACTGATTACTTCAATGACAAACATCAGGGACTGCATACCATTTCCCAGAACTCCGAAAAATGCAGAGTTTTGAAAAATCCGATTCTCTGATTTCTTTAAGGGCTCAATAAATATTTCTTAAACCAGTTTACAACTGCCTGACTGGCGCGAGTTTGATCTTCACCCTTGAAGCCATGCGCGGCATCCTTAATCACAATGAGTTCGGCTGGAACTTTTTGTTCCTCAAATTTCTTCATAATATTATTACTGTGGCTGATCGGAACCAGTTTGTCCTGATCTCCATGTATTAACAGTGTGGGGGCATCATCGGGAGTCACGTGAAGTAGCGGAGAAAAATCATCCGCCAGCTCTGCTTCAAACTGAAGTGCTGGGAATCGATGATAGTAGGTAGATTTTTCGTCCACAAATTCACGTATATCTGTCGGTGGATAGTAAGCAGCCACCGCTGCAACCTGATCAGTGTTTTTTAAGATCGGGTCTTTCGCATCAGGGTCGCCTTGATCAGATGTTGTCCCGAGCATCAAGGAAAGGTGACCGCCCGCGCTTCCTCCCCAGACGCCGAGTCGGTTGGGATTAACACCATATTCCTGTGCATGTAGTCGGATAAAACGCACGCTGCGTCGGACGTCTTCCACTACTTCCGGGATCTTGAATTTTGGGCTGCTGCCATGTCTGACACAGAATACGGTGAATCCTTCTTCCAATAGTGGATTAAACCAGCCAAGCATGTTTTGAGGTTCGGTCCACCGGGAGTACCAGCCCCCGCTTACCATAAATAAAACACCTGCGCCATTAGGTTTCTCTGGTTGGAAAACATCAAATGTCAGTGCCATACCAAATTTGTGACCATAAACAACATCAGGAATGATTTTAGCCGTTTCGTCTGCACTGGCCGCGTATCTGGGGAGAAATATTAGCGCCAGAAATACACAACTTATTATTTTTTTCATGATATCTCTCCAGAGTTTCAATCTTTGGGAAATGGCATTGTTCAATCGTCGTATGGAAAAACAAACCTTTTACTCGACAGTAGAGAGAAGGTATAGAGTGTTCACTGAGTATCAAAATATATTCCATAGATTATCTTGACCACACCGTGCCAATGGCAAGGATATGAATTCAAAATTGATTGAAACTGGTAGATATTGAATCCGAAGTCTTTGAAATCAAATTCTAAAAGACTCTCTAAAATCCTGATAATAAGGGATGATCTACGGAGTAGCTACTTCTGCGATCTTGCATTTTAAAAGTGAAAGAGCTGGAAACCATTCCAGTGGAATTACTGATTGAGCTTGAACAGACTCAACGTTTCCACGGGTTACAGCAAGATGATTCAGAAATTGGCACTGCAATCCGACAAGCTCGATCTGGACAGATCCGACCTTATGTCGAGTTACAATGGCCTGACGCAGTACTTGATGACTGGCAGTGGGACATTCTCGAATCATTATTTGATCTCACGATTCGCCGAGTATTTGTAAAAGGAAATACAGGTTGTGGAAAAGGGGCCGCAGCAGGAATCGCCTGTTGCACCTATTTTCATATCTGGAATGATGCAAAAATCATCATTACACGAGATTCAGTCAGAACAGCTCAAAAAATTGCATTTGGTGAGGTAGATAAATGGTGGCGAAAAATGAGGTTCAAACCGCCGGGAAAGCTGTTAACTTCAGGCGTCTTTGATAACAATCAGCATTCTATTTCACTGGCGAACCCACAGCATATTGAAGGCTTTCGTGGTGCGCATTCACCACATGTTCTTTTCTGGTTTGATGAAGCAACCGCACCCAATCTCGAAGATAAATATAAACTGGCAAACACGCAGGCCAAAAAGTTTCTGGCGTTATCAAATCCGTCGACCCTGTCCGGTACATTCAGGGATTCTTTTCCTATGGTGGACCCAGATAAGACACAGACAATTATAGATCAGTATGGCAATACACGTTGTATAACGGTCAGTGGCTGGGAATGCACGAATGTGAAAGAAAAATGTCTTGAGCAACCTGTCGCACCGATTGGTGGGATCAAAATAGCTGATAATTATTACCCTCATGGAAGTCCCATAGCAGCAGATGATTTCGAAAAAGTTCAGCCTCGAATTCCCGGACAAACCTGTTACGACGAATTTATGGCACTCCTCAATGATGCAGATCCTCTCATACGAAATGTGTATGCCCTGGGCAAATTCCCCGATCAGGATCCTGATAAACAAGTAATTTTACCGGATTGGTTGATCGAGCCTGTTAAATTCTGGACTCGATGGAATCGCCTGTGTCTGAGAGCCCGGGAACAGTTTCACATATTAGCCTTGAAACTGTTAGAGCAGATATTACCTGTAGAGGGTTTTGGACTGGATGTGGCAGCATCCCGGTTTGGAGATGCTTCGGTCCTAGCGGTAGGAGGGCGTTACGGAATTCGAGCGATTCATGAATGCCAGTTTTCTGATACACAGCAGACGATGAGTTGGGTATTGGAGACTGCGAATTCTCATGGAGTCGATTTAGAACAGGGTATTGTTCCGATTGCTATTGACTGGGGCGGGGGGTATGGGAATGCGGTGGGCGATCCTTTGAAAAAAAGAAATGTGAATGTTATCGAAATTCACGGAAATGCCAGCAGTAACCTGGATTCAAAAAAATATGCAAATAAGAGAGCTGAACTATATGGTGAGGCAGCAAGAAGGCTTGACCCTGCGGGGGACTTCCGCATGATGCCCTTTGCTCTGCCTGATAACCAAAGGCTAAAGGCGGAACTGGTGGCACCCGAAAAAATATATGCTGGCCATGATGGCGAAAAATATTATATCACTCCCAAAGGAAGACGAGGTTCAGACGCGAACTACAACGGAAAAACATTGCATGAAATCCTAGGGAGGTCACCAGATCGTGCTGATGCTGTCGTTTACTGTCTATGTGCATTAAGAAGCCAGCGACGTCGTCAGTTGATTGTTGCCTGAAATACATAATTCAACCCATCAACGGTGTTCTTAAATTGGGGATAACTTCGTATGTGGAATCCTTTGAAACAGCTTACAGCACGCTTTAAATCAAATCAGTTTGCAGTTGCCTTACGTGCAGTTCTCGGAGCGGGGCAACCGGGAGCCTGGAGTAGTGATCATAGAAGGGAATCCGATCAATATACTGGATGGAATTTTGTGGCGATCCGTGCTATCTGTCTGCAAGCAATGCAGGCATCAGTATTAGTTTATGATGATTCAATTAATGGTTCTAAACAGAAAAGAATAAAAGACAAAGTTCACAATAAAAATCGATATACCCAACTCAAAAGTTTGTATGCCGGGGAGTTTGGTGTGGCAGAACCTCTCTCTAACGAACATCCGATATGTAAAATATTAAAACATCCCAACCCGACTCAATCTGGAGCCTCGTTTCGCTACGAAAGAGTATTACAGCTTCAACTGACAGGAACCAGCATTGTCTGGAATGTACCGAATCAGTTTGGAAAAACGGTTCAGAGATATGTTATTCCAACTGCGATCGCAACCCCAGTACCTCCCAGCCATGAATTTCCGGAAGGAGGCTATAAAATCCAGGCCCCCTCGCTCAGATATGTTAGTGAGCCGTATAGCAGTTCATTTGCAGAAACGAGCATGTTTTATCAAGTTGTCGGAAATGTGATTCCAATTTCTCAACTCCAGATATCACGTTGGCCTCACCCGGTTTATAAAGATGATGGTCAGTCTCCAGTAAGTGCCGGGGCGAGATGGGTGGACTCGGCCAATCAGATTGATTCTGCTCGCTGGGCTCAAATGAATAATGGGGCAGATCCCTCGATAGTCGTAACCTGTGGCAAAGATATGAATCCGACTAGAGAAGAACTTGAAGCGGCGGCAACGATGTTTGAGCAGAAGTATGGAGGAACAGAAAATACAGGGAAGGCCATTTTTACCACAGGAGAACAGGTCGTTTCTCTAACTGCGACTCCCAGGGAAATGGATTACAATTCTTCTTTCACACAATTCAGGGATGCAATACTTGCTCTGCATGGTGTCCCGGGAATTGCTGCCGGAATCTCGGACGGAGGTAGTTATGCTGCTTTTTATGCTAGCCTGAAACAGTTTATCTGTCTTACGGTTCAACCAATCCTGGACTTGTTAGCAGAGGATGATACCGAGCATCTGGCACCACAATTTGGAAAAAACCTGACTGTTGAAATTGAGGCAACTCACATTGATGATCCGGATTTGCTTGAAAAACGTCTGGCCACAGATATCCGCGCCAAAATAATCAAAGTCGATGAAATGCGTGCGATCAGGGGGCTGCCTCCTCTGGGACCAGAACGGGAAGGTGATAAGCTGGTCAGTCAGAATGATTCGAAATTTCAGCCAACAGAGGACGTTGACAAGCATGATTTTGACGCAGGAACTCCCGGCCTTCAAAAAGACAATCTTTCAAAGAATAATGGTACGACCGGAGAGATTTTCTGAAAGAGTCAAGTTAACTACTGGGGAGTTTCTTCCTGTGTTGAAAACTGGCAATCAGATAACTGACCAGGCACCCGCTGGCAATATTGACTGTGACAGCTGCTGGAGCAATCCATTGAAAACTGATGGGGTCAGGTTCGTTCGGCCCCATGAAGATTGGACCGGAGAATGCAATCAACACTGCGGTGGTTGTCCCCAGAATCGCACCAACGATGACTCCTGCTGGTCTGGAATAGGGGATGAATAATGCAAAGAAAAACAGGCAAAAGATTGGTGTCGTCAATAGATTCGCTGTTTTGTTCGTGACTGCTGTTATATTTCCCGGGATACTTCCCATCACTGAGCTGGATAAAACTACGATAGTACCAATTCCAAATGCCAGCAGGCGTGCAGTGAAAACGTGTCCCTTTTCTGTCCGTGGGGATTTGTCAAACCGATCCAGGAAGTCTGTCATGACAACTGCTGTAATAGAGTTTACTCCGGAATCAATACTGGACATGGCGGCGGCAAACATGGCTGAGACCACGCATCCAGATATGCCGACTGGAAGATGATAGGCAATATAGTGCGGGAAAAATTTGTCTGCATCTTTTTTAAGATCGATTCCTGCGGGAATTTCATTTGGAAATTCTTTGAAGTAACCCAGTAAAGCAAAGCCAACCATTGCTAAGGTTAATGAGACTATGACAGAAACGCTTAACTGAACTGCCAGAGATTTTCTGGCAGCACTCGCATCTTTGGTAGACATAAAACGTTGTACAGAAACCTGGTCGCCACATGCAGTCGCGACATACCAGACCATTATCGAAAGAAACGTTCCCACGTAGGTCACGCGCGTCGCTGGATCGAAACTGAAAAACGGCTGAGTGTCCCAGTGTTGATCCCATTGAGTTGGAAACCAGCTGAAACCACCCAGATGATATGTAATTGTCGCAATGACCAGTAATGCGCCCCCAAACAATAGAATCGTCTGAATTAAATCCGTTATCACGACTGCGCGCAATCCACCCAGTGAAGTATAAATGATTGCAACCAGACCGGTCCCCAAAACGATATACGGGATCCATTCTTCACCAACATTGAGCATGGTGGTAATCGCTTTCGCTGTCAGATAAACCAGCAACGACATCCAGATCAGTCGCAAACTGACAAACATAATTGCTCCGAGCAGTCGAATTCCCAACCCCAGTTTTTCTTCCAGCAGTTCATAGGCACTGGTGACTCGCTGTCTCATATAGACTGGAATCATTACAAAACCTACGATGAGAAAAATGAAAGGCATCGCGAGATCTTTAATCAGATATACCGGCCCTTTTCCCAGGATCTCACCAGGTGTTGAGAGATAAGTGATTGTGCTGAGCAAAGTAGCAAATAATGAGACACCAATTAATATGGGATTCATCTGCCCGCTACCAACAAAATATTCTGACGTATCTTCCTGTCCTCGACTGAAGTACCATCCCAAAAAGATCGTTGAGATTGCATAGATGGCTATGATCACCCAGTCGAGGGGATGTAGTCCCGCATTCAAGGTAAGAGGTTCCGGGGACGTTTCAGCCGCAGAAAGAGGACTCTCAAACAAACAAAATACCAACAGGGGCAATATGAAATAGAGTGGTTTCAAAAGTCTGTTTCCTTCTGAGTGGATAGAGATTCAGTAGCTGCATCTGTCGATATTTATTTGACTTCAAGAAACATTATTATGAATTTTTTATCCAGTATGCTGATTGGGTCTTCTGATTTCAATTCTGATTGATTGAAGTTCGTAGTAAATCACCCTCTCCTCAATTATGCTAATCAGGTATGAGCTCATTCGGTTATTGAGTTTTAGCCGGACTTCGAATCCTCCAGTACTACAAGACGAACAATAATATGACTGACTCAAAAGATATTCAGTTTAGCAGGAAAAGAACCTGGAGCCATGATTTACCGATCAGCTATCTGATGCAACAGGGAGTGGAAAATCCGGGAGTTCTTTCTCTGGCAGCTGGGTTAGTCGATCAGAACAGTTTGCCTGTCTCGATCACTCAGAGTGCATTTCAGTCTCTATTTTCTGATCCCGGTTCAGCCAGGGAAGCGCTTCAATACGGAACAACTGCAGGCTCATTATCATTTAGAAAATTGCTCCTGGCTCATTTGTCCCATCTGGAACAGAAGTCAGCGGATGAATTGAGGATGACTGTAGACAATATCATAGTCACAACCGGTTCACAGCAATACTTGTCATTGCTAGGCGAAGTGTTGCTTGATCCAGGTGATATTTGCCTGGTTGCAGCTCCGACATATTTCGTTTTTTTAGGGGTTTTACAGGGATTAGGAGCACGAATCATTTCTGTTGATACAGATGAATCCGGGATGAAGATGGATTCTCTGGATACCACACTGGAAAGGCTGGAAGCTCAAAGCCAGCTAAGCAGAGTGAAAATGATCTATCTGGTCAGCGATTATGAGAATCCATCAGGGGTATCACTTTCGATTGATCGAAGAAAGAAGGTCGTGCAAATTGCTCAGAAATGGTCGAAACAACATCGCATTCATATTTTAGAAGATCTGGCATATCGAGAACTTTGTTATGATGGCCCGGTTCTACCAAGTATCAGGAGTTTCGACCAGACGGGTGAAACTGTCATACTTACTCAAACGTTCTCAAAGAGCTTTGCTCCTGGATTGAGAGTAGGATTTGGAGTAGCATCGAAACAGGTCTGTGAGGCAATTTCAGATAAAAAAGGAAATGATGATTTTGGCTCTACTAACTTGAGTCAGCATATCCTGGCAAATGCACTTCGGGAAAATTTATATTATGACCACGTGGAATATTTGAGATCAGTATATAGAGAAAAACGAGATTGTATGCTGGATGCTGCTGAGACATATTTTGCAAAACTGAAGAATATACATTGGATTCATCCAGGCGGTGGTCTGTATGTCTGGATGACTTTACCAGACTCCATTGAAACAGGGTTTAAAAGTACGCTTTTTCAGAAAGCGATCCATGAAGATAAAGTTATGTATGTACCAGGTGAGCTATTCTATGCATATGACCATGGTCTCGGCTGTAAAGAGCAACCTGCAATACAAAAAAATCACATGCGACTTACATTTGGTGTGCAGAACTCTCAGGGAATCCAGGAAGGTATGAAGAGACTGTCAAACGCGGTCAAGTCATTCATATAGAACGAGTTACGATTACTGGTAATGCATCGGTCCTCGTAGATGTATTTCCTGAATTCTGGAATGGGTTCAAGCGACTTTGTCGGTTATGACGATAAGTCAGGCAGGGTCGTATGGTTTGATTCGTGATTGAGTGATCCCGATGTGAAACGTGTCCTGGGTGATAGATTCAAACCATTTCTCATTATCTCACGGAGTTCTGTCAGAATAAGAAGTCAAATGGGTATTTGTGATTCCTGCCATTCCGGATGTTGTCGCTCTTTTGCAGTTCCAATCTCTGGTGCAGATATTCATCAATTTACACAATATCAAAATAAGAACTTTTGGGACTTTGCTTGTCGATGGGAGGACTCGGAGGGACTGATTTCTCGAAATTTAGCCCCCCATTTCTTTTTTGAAGATGCTCCTGATGTACCATTTGTCATTTGCCTGAAGCATATTCCAAGTGTTTCATTTCCGGGAACTACGAAGTGTCGTTTTCTCATGGAGTGCCTGCCTGATGAGGACCATCCTAAAGGTTTAGGTCGATGCAGTATCTATCATTCCCGTCCACATACCTGCCGCAGTTTTCCTGCAAAATTGAATGATGACAGTGAACTGGCCATTTTATATGAGATTCCCACAAACGGCAGGAACGGTGAACCGGCATACGACCTCTGTCCACGACAATGGACGCCTGCCGATTTAGATCCAAACGAAACGATTCAGAGCCTGGTTGTTGCAAAATATGAAATGACTTTTTTTAAGAAAATCGCGGTTATATGGAACCAGAATCCTGGTCCGTGGAACTCTTTCCCAGAGTTTATTAATATTATCTATGCAAACCGCATTTCTTCTGGTCAAGTCGGCAACTCAAGTCAGGATCAGTCACCCGATGATTCCGAATCGCTATCTAATGCAGCATGAGTTCGTGAATATATTTTATTGAAAAATGATTCACTCAGTTATTCGTGCTTTAGATCTCTAGATGAAAGTCTGCATCGGATTTTAACAGAGTTTTCTGTATCATAGAATTGTTTGTTCTCGATCAGATCAATCACTATCATTCCTGTAGAGCAGAAACCAGACTCTCCGAAATTACAAGAAAAAACGGGATGCATCAACGCTCAATTTGATTACTGAATATTGAGTAGCGTTTCGTGCATCGAAAAAACAAAATTGTTTTTTTCGTGTCTTGACCCGTGTGTGCCGAATCTTAAAACACTGTCCTGTCGCAAACATTATATGTTTCTCAACGGGGCAAACAGTGAATACAAATCAGACTTCAAATTCTTTAGAGTCTATTCTCAAACATCGGCAGCAGGATTTTGGCTCTTTCTGCAAAATTGCTGGTAAAACTTCAGAACTCTCGTTGGCTTGTCAGACACAGCCTATGATCGATGAGAGGCTGATGTCTGCTCGAGCTGTCATCAACACACCTCGAGAGGACCGTGAGGGTGATGTTATTAAACCTGCCGGGGTCCAGCTTGAGAATTTCCGAAAAAATCCAGTAGTCCTCTGGGAACATGGTTTAGGTGAAATTACTCGTCCCATCGCAAAATGCCAGCACCCTGATGGTCGTCTGGCGATCGAAGTAGATAATGAAAAGATTTCTGCGACATCTTACTTCACTGCCAAATCAATGGAGTCGCTGCAGATATTTCACCTGATTACTGAAGGGTTAGTCAGAGCAACTTCAGTACGTGCTTTGCCAATTAAAACATCCACCAGGAAAACAGCAGATTCTGGAATCGGAATTGTATTAGAGCAATGGGAATTGATTGAATGGTCCTGGGGAGCATTAGGGGTTAATCCAGATGCCATCGCAAGAACCCTCGATCGCGGAACGATTGAAGGACACAAAATAGTAGAGCCTCTGTTAAAATCACTGCGAACGGTACTTCCCCAGAAAAGGCATCAAATCTCTGGCTGGACGTTCAAGGGTACTGATCAATCAGTGGAGAGGGAGTATGAAAATGACGAAAGACAATCTCGAAAAATTGAGTCTGTAGGCAATCCATCAATCCTGCCCAAAATGTTTGACAATACCAGAGTACTTGGTACCGGTTCATGTGCGAATAGTAGCGATCAATCACGACAGGTATCAGATTCAAACACAGAGAGCAATTACAACCTGGAAATCTCCATTCCTCTAGGTGCTCAGATTTTAAAATCGATTTCCAGTTGTTTCTTCGAATTGAAAAATCATCTAAGAACAACTTCAGCAGTGCTCGAAAATGAAACCATTAAGTCCTTTCTGGAAAGTCTGCTCCTGACATTAGAGAGTGAACTGAAAGAATTGGAGGAGACTTATGCAGAGAACTATTCCCAGCTAAAACAGCAGAGTAAAGATTTTGAGGAGTGGGATAAGTGTGCTAAATCAAATTTATTATTTCAATTGGTCAAATCTACGAAGGTGAGTGAGATTGATTATCGATTGAAACGCACCGGATCAAAAATAAATTCTGAAACAGCTTCACAGGTCCAGGAGTTTTCGGACCACCAGTGTCAACAAATCGCAGACGTATTAAAACAAACGAACCTGTGGTTTCAACAGAATCTGCACAGCGATGAGAATCGGATGTTGAATACTGTAGAAGAACTTACGCGCGTTGTAAGCGAGTTACAGCAGAAAGTATCTAATTTGCTACCTCAATTCTGAAGTGGTTGTAAAGGATTTCAATTGGAAGTCGGTTCTATGAACCGTTGTAAAACACGTAATTAAAGAATCATATTCGCAGAAAGGACATTTTATGTCTGAAACACTCGAGGAAAAAGTAAAGTCTCTCTCATCTAATATTGAAAATCTTACTAAAAGCGTCGATCAGTTGAACGTGCCTGATATGAGCGGCATTCATCGTGATGATCAAGGAAGACTGGCAGGGTATTGGGAATCGGAAAATAGTCAAACCGACAATCAGGCATATAAAAAAACGCACTCAGGGCAGCGGGGACGAGTATTTCCCAGTGGTTATAAACCATTTTCAGAATTTCAATCGTTTGGAGATTTTATCCGCTGCGGATTCAAAGACCGAAGCGAAGTGATTGCCAAGACTAAGAAATCCTGGGGATTGTGCAAATCAATTCAGGGAATGTCTGAAATCGTAGGCGCCGATGGTGGTATCGCTGTTTTACCGGAGTTTCATCAGGAAATTTTGACACGAATCTATGCCAACGATATTTTCAGCCGCACAGACCATTATCGAGTAGCTGGGAATAATATGACGTTCCCTACAGACTCAGAAACAAGCCGAATGGACGGTTCTCGTTCAGGCGGACTACGTGCTTATTGGGTTGGCGAAGGTGACCCGTTAACAGGTTCATCACCGAAACTGGGGGAAACGACCCTGAAACTGAATAAGTTAGCGGTCTTGGTTTATCTGACAGAGGAGCTGATTAACGATAATGGAATGGCTCTTGAGTCTTATGTAAACAAAAAAGTGACCGAGGAAATGGAATTTATGTTAGGTGATTCCATTTTCAATGGGAATGGCGTCGGGAAACCCCTGGGAGTGATGCAATCCTCAGCGAGAGTTTCTGTTTCGAAAGAATCTGGTCAGGCAGCAAATACCATTTTAGCAGAAAATATTTTGCAGATGTGGAGTCGTCTGAAAGCATCTTCACGGATGAATTCCGCCTGGTTTATTAATCAGGATACGGAACCTCAACTGCATCAGATGAGTCTGGGAGTTTCGACTGCCGGCGGACAGTTGGTCTATATGCCTCCAGCCGGGCTTTCTGGAGCTTCATATGCGACTTTGATGGGACGTCCTGTGATTCCCACTGAGTTCAACGAAACACTGGGTACAGAGGGAGATATTCTTCTGGCCAGTCTTGATGACTACATCACCATCAGTAAAGGAGGTATCGAGCAGGCAGAATCAATGCATGTTGAGTTTCTAACAGATCAACTGGCGCTGCGATTTATCATGCGGATTGATGGAAAGCCATGGGAGACTCAACCTTTAACTCCCTATAAGGGAACTGCTACTCAGTCAAGTTTTGTCACACTGGCGACTCGTGCGTAATTTTGAAATGGAAGAGAGCCGCAACTTTTCTCTGCAGATCTTTCTTAATGCAATCAGAATCAATAAGGAACTCAAATAATGTTCAACAAAGAATTTTTAGAAAGTCATGATATCATTCCTGCTTTCATGCCTGTCGACTTGTCGGCGGATGTGAATACAGGAGACAGGGTCAATCTTCAGAATTATGATCGTTGCCTCTTTGTTTTACTCGCATCGATTGGTACTGCAGGAGACGATCCGGTGATCACAGCACAACAGCACACTGCTGCAGCTTCTGGTTCATCCAAACCGCTCAATTTCAGAAGGATTCGACATAAAGTTGGTGCTACCGATATTGATGCCACCGGTCAGTTTACACTAGTGGAGCAATCGGAGGCAGCCAGTTTTGATACGGATTCTATCGATGGAGCAGAGAATCAGGCATTGATCGCTATTGAAGTAATGTCCAATGACCTGGATTCAGATAATGGCTTCACTTTTGTTTCATTTAACGTGGCAGACGTAGGGTCCAATGCGCAACTGGGAGCTGGATTTTACATTCTCCAGGGGGCGGGTTATGTCAATGAAATTCAACAGTCATCAATTGCATAATCATTAAAGAAATACTTCTGACAGTTTACGGTTACGGAAAGAGATCCCAATAACACAATCTGTCAGAGCTGATTGGTGATGTAAATTAATGATTCGGAGTTATGAATTCCAATGTCGCTTACTACAAAAGTTATACTGAAAACGCTTCTGGGTATCAGTGATTCATCACTGGATGATGTCATCGACTTACTCATTCTTCAGGCCGATTCAATGATCAAAGGTTATCTGCATCGCGAGATTGAGGAAAAGGTTTATACGGAGTACTACAGTGGTACTGGCGATCATGTACTACAGCTGAACCAAACTCCCGTCCAATCCATCACCTCAGTTCATGAAGACCGAAATGGTTATTATGGAGAAGGTGAGGACGCATTCCCCACCTCTTCAGCATTAGTTGCAGGGACCGATTTCGTGTTACGGAAAGATGATGCCACCAATACGGAAGTCTGTAAAAGCGGTATTCTCTATCGCATAGGGAAAGTGTGGCACCGACCTTATTCGCGCCTCAGCGGACAATTAGCAAGTTCTCCCGGCTTAGGGATGGGGAATATAAAAGTGGTCTACACAGCAGGATGGGCTACTGTTCCCACAGATATTCAGTTTGCAGCCAATAAACTGGTGACATCCATGCTTCAATCGAGAGGAATGGCGGGATGTTTAACTTCTGAATCGATCGAAGATTACTCCTATACACTTTCAGGAGCGGAAGATGAATCCAGAATGTTGGATTCTATTAAAGGCTCGCTCGCTCGTTACAAAAAGGTGGTGATCTGATGGTATCGACTCAACTGCTGGACTATCTCTATCTGAAGATGCCCGGTACCGAAGCGGTGACAGTGACCATTAAGCGGGGCGTGAATAACGATACTACCACAACTACGTCCGTTTCTCATGCCTGGATGCGAGACATCTCTCGGGATGATATAGATAAGGGTCTGGTAACCTCGGCTCATGAAGGCATTGTCTGGAATATTCCCAACGTCTTACTGGCTGGAGCTGAGATCGAAACAGGCGATACGATCACCGATTCGAGTAGTGTGGTCTGGACGGTCATGTCAGTATCGCGGTTGAGACTCCGCACTCATTGGCGATGTATTTGCCGGAGGCAAAAATGACAGCGATTCTGGAAGACATTCTGACAACAGTAAAAACTCAGATTGAAAGTCTTGAATTATCCGACATGGTTGACGACTCAATCATTATTCAAAAAGTACCTTCAACACGGAACTTCCAGAGTTCAGATTTTCCTGCAATTCTGATTGCCCCTGGAGCACCAAAACTCAATCCCGCTAAGGGAACAAATATAAGAGACCAGATCGAATACCAGGTAGGTGTGTTTATCGTCGACACAGATCAACAGAATCAGACTTTAAATAGAGAGAAGTATCTCAACTGGTATGAGAGTATTGTCAAAAATTTTCGCACCCCTCGTTTGTCTGGAGTGTCATCGGTAGTTAACAGTTATGTCGCCCCTGGCGCGGTTGTCGATCCGAGTTGGTTTGAGGCAGGGGAATATCATGCAGGGATGACCCTGTGGTTTATCAGTTGGGAGTCGAGAACATGACACATGAAATCGAAGTCAAATACGCAGAGTTTTTAAAAGTTTCTACTAATATATATGGTGGATTAAGGTTCAAGACTAATAAGGAAACAGATGCAGTCAGGATGTATGCTGACCAGATCAGCACCAGTCGTCAGACTTTTTCAGACAAAGAGGTTCAAGACATGCCGGGATTTAAACTAATTAAGGTAAAGGATGTTACAAGATGTCTAAAACCATCACAGCGAAAGAGCTCGGTGGATTTCTCTCCGGTATTGTCCGCAGATTAGAATCCCCACAAGCATCGAAGGTCCTCAGTGAGTGGAATGATGAGCTTGCCGGGGATCTGGCACAGGGATTCTTAAACAGTCACTCGCCCGACGGGGTACCGTGGGCACCATTAAAGAACCCACGACCTCCAGGACACAACCCCGGAACGAGGCCATTGATAGACTTTGGAGACCTGATACGTAGTGTTGTTTCAAATGGTCAGGGACACATCGAAATAATTACAGATGACTCCACAACCTTTGGCACCAGTATTTATTATGCCAGCGTACATCAGTACGGAAGAAAAGACGGATCCATTCCGGCCCGGCCGTTTCTCGGCATTCCGGGTGAATCATTGGATAAGGCGGTTGAAATGCTGTCTGGTCACTTAATTACAATTATTGACGCGATTTAAAAGGGTAGACTTATGACATTAGGAATCGGAACATTCACCCGCGTGGCGATCGATAGTGCATTGCCGTTTGACACCAGTTCAATTCCCATTGAGATTGTGGGCGCGGAGTCGCTCGTTGAATCGCAGACGATTGACGAAACTGGCGGCACAACTGGCACAATGGAGCACATCTCTGAGCGTACGAGGTTGGGGCAGAAACGTTGCTCAGGTTCCATTCGTGTACCTGCAAGTAAGCTGGCGTTAGACACACTGTTACCATTGATTCTGGGGTCAACAGAGAGTTCTGATGAATTTGCACTTGCGGATAGCATTCCTGAATTCGTCATGATGATCGACCGTGACGAAAAAGTTTACACATACTCTGGTTGCAGGATTGCTAAAGCGACCTTCAACGGTTCTTCCGGGCAGATGGTGATGGTAGATCTCGATATTGAAGCAGAAACCGAAACCGAAGGTGCTGCTGGATCCTTTCCTGTATTGGCCACACCAACCGAAAGTCCGTATCGCTTCGAAGATGGCGTTCTCACCCTGCTGTCGGCAGAGCGTGAATTTAATGAGTTCAGTCTGGTCATCGAGAATCAGCTCGATACAGAGCGGTTTGAGAACTCGCTGACACGTGTAGATATCCCGTTACTCGATCGCATTATCACTCTGGGTACAAATCACCCGTGGTCTACGGCGAACCTTGATCTGATTAAGCAGGACCTTGCAGGGGCAGGCGGTTCTCTGGTACTCACAAATGCAGAAACCGACGATACTTTGACGTTCACCTTCGGGGCGATCCAGTACCCGAATCGTACCCCGGGGACCACGAAAGCACAGGTCACCAGGCTTCCGCTGGAAGGTATGGTGCGCAAGGCCGGCAGCACAGCCAGCCTGGTGATAACAAACGCAGCAGGTGCGTAAGTTCATTTTACGAATAGTTTTATTGCAGTACAAAGGCAGCCAGACGCGGCTGTCTTTTTTTATTGTTTGCATTTAACGATACAATATTGTTATAGTGGACGCATGTGTTTTGTGGTGCTGGGTTTAGATATGAGGGTCAACATGAAACGACTATTTGCTTTTTTAATTACGTTCTTCGTAATGACATCATTTCTGATTGCTGACTTTCCTTGGATGACTTACTCGATAGGATTCCGAACAGTAACAGTTCAGGACTACAAGAAGCACCTTAAAGAAACAGGGGAAGAGATCCCCATCTTTCCTCCCAGGACGGGGAATGCCGTATTAGCCGGAGGTGTCCAGAAAGGGTCTCGCGCTGATATCGCGGGGCTTGAGAATAACGACCTGATCCGAATTATTAACGGAAAGCTGCTTCGGACCCCAGATGAAGCAGATGGGATCTTGAAATCTGTAACATATAAAGACAAGCTGGAGTTGGGAGTCATTCGGAGAGGGAGAGATCAGTGGGAGCGTCTGGCGATAACGATAGAAGCGTTGAGTGAAGAGGAACACATCGAACGATCTATTGTGGGGTCGAACCCGGTTAAATACAAGGATCACTGGTATTCGACCAGGAGGCATAGAGAATCTCCTGAGAATTATGGCTCAGGAGATATTAATTTGAATATAGCTGTGGTTGACGATAAACCAGAGTTTCTATATCTGTGCATCGGAAGGTTAGATTCCGAAGATCTGTTTACAAGAAAATATACAGTTAAAACAGATGAAAACACATATGAGTTAATTGACTTGCCACCAAATGAAGTGAAAGATATTAACAGCAGAATAGATGCGCTTCTGATTGCAGAACAAGCCAAAGTGAAAGATATAATTGATCATATAAAAGCAGGTAAACCACTTCTTGAGGATCAGGTTCGATTACTGGAAAAGGCTTGGATTGGCTCTGCCCGTACAGAGGAGTATCGTAAGTCTCAAGGCGGGTTAACTAAGTTGGTTGGATTCAAAAATGGTGAAAGATCTGACACTAAGCGATATGAAAATGAGAGGTACTGGGAAACATACGATAAAGAAGTTTCGAAATCGCAGGAAAAGATGATTTTAGATATTGCTACCTCGAAAACAGTCACAATCAGATATTCAGGCACTAAGTATTACCATGAATTAGAAATTCCCTCCGAGGTCAGATCACGAATGGAACTAGTTATGAAGAGCTTTAAAAATTCGGGTGGAAAGCTCTTTGACTAAACTCCTCAAAACCCTTTTTGACACCAACCAAACATTTGACTTCAGCAGATGTTATCATCCGCTGTACTCTGATTAAGGGTGCATTTCAGGTTTAATCAAGACCTTGTCTCTGTAGAAAGTATCGAGAACTGCTGGATTGGAAAATTCTACGACGCAAACAGTAATACTTGCTGTGGGGACAATTACATTGACACTTTTCAATTTCTAAAAACAGGTTGCCTGCCAATTCTTTATCAAGAGACAAGAATCCAGGCACGGTTCCTTCTTCACTTTCTCAAACGGGTTTTAAATTTCCCAGAACCCCAATACTCCATACTTGATGAGCTTCCTCAGGAAACATTTCTCCTGAATAAGCTCAACACATATTTTCAAAATTATGCCATGAATTCTTTTTCTTTCCAGGAAGCGATCAATTGTCACTTTGAAGTCTTGATACTGGCACTATCTTGATTTGCAGGTTTGTATTAGGAGATCGGGATATCCTGACAGTAGACGCTGGAAAGCGTACATCAGGTAAAGTCGATGCGCTGCGATTTTTAAATTGAGATGAACCTTAGAGTCGCTACTCAGACACTCACTTAACCACGCGAAATTCAATAAGAACCTCTCTTGATCCCCTTGTGACATTCCAGAAAATTCAGGGTACGAATTGACTGTTACCCTGTCTTTTAAGGAGTGTATCACATGTCTGGCAAAGCTTTCATTCCGGATGGCTATACCGAAGATTGCTGCATCAAAGCATTACCAAATCTGCACGAAGAAGTTCATTTCAAATTCCGTCCGGTTTTGCCTGAAGCAATCCGTGCGTTGATGCATAATTACTTCGAAAAAACAGCAAAACAACAGGGCGAAATTGTTGAGCAGACTTTATTGCGACAGGTGATTGAATGGGACCTGTGCGATCATAAAGGAGAACCGGTTAAGCTCACTGTTGGTAATTTACGGCGGATTAAAAAGCCACTCAAAGATCGCTTATTTAACATTGTAACCTGTTTCGAATCTGGTGATGTAGATTTAGAAACGAAAGCGGAAACAGATAAAAGCAGCGATCTCGATTTCGATGATCTGCTCTCAGGTGAATCTGACGGGATCATCACTTCTAAAATCGAAGGTGAATCAAAAAACTGATTGCGGGGGTAGAGTTGCTATTGCTTTATCCTCAATTTGCGAATCGTGATTGCCAATACTGCTTGAAGTATGAATACAACGAAGGGACCGGCGAACCCAGATTATTCAACGGCAAACCGCTATTGAGGCACTCTAAAAATCCCCCACTTTGTAAAACCAGGGATGGTTGCCCAAAAGGTACGCCAGAAAAACCTAATACCTTAACACCTAAAAACAGACAAGCCTATATTCATCACCTGGAATGTAAGGCGGTCTATAGTTTTCCCGATGATCCGATCGTCAGGAGGAATGCCAGAATGATTCAATTTGTGGTGGATCGGTCAAATGAACAAAAAAGGGCTAAAGAATTGATAGCTCTCATGGGAGTTACAAAATGATCGCTGCAGCAGAAGCAGAACGAAAGGTCAGGATTACTCTGGAGCTTGTTGCCGGACAGAAAAATTCTGATGTTGCCCGGAAACTTAACTCTCAGGTTCAGGATATTCAAAAGAAAGCAAACCAGTTATCCGGTGGGGGGGCAAAGAAGCCAGTAAATCCTGGGATTGTTGAAGCTAAAAAATGGGAAAAAGCGATTAACGAAATGATCTCAGTTTTTAGAAAAGCGGAAGATCAGCGAACCAAAGATTTAAAGAAGGTTTGTAGTAAGACGATCAAGTTGATTGATAACATGAATAAACGCTTGAAAAAAATATGCGAAGACTCGGAGAAGAGTAGAACCAACTTCATTATCATTCAATTCAAAAAACGAAATAAAATTCGATCACAGGAAGAGAAAGCAGTAAAAAAACTTGAATCTGCAATACGTTTACAAGTCGATTCAAGACGCAAGGCAACCGAAGCCGGGGTTGGTGCGCTTCAAGGAACACTCGATTTGGTAGAAGGTATGGCAAGTTTAGGATTTGTCAGTGAAGAAAATTTCGAAAAATTCTCAAAAGGATTTGAAAAGATCCAGGCTGGTTTCAAAGCACTGAAAGGGCTCACTGAATTATACTGGAAAGGTCGAGAGGCGATTGTTGCACTGAACGTAGCCTCGAAGGCAAAGCTCACAATCGACACCCTGCTCGCGAAAAATAATTTTCGGCTTGCTGCATCACAGGTGGCGGCAAATACTGCGGGCGGTGTCGCCGGCGGTGCTGTTGGCGGTGGTGCCGGGGCAAGTGCCGGGATCGGGTTGCTCGCCAAGGCGGGTGGTGCTGCAGGCTGGTTGACACTCGCGGCAGCGGGTGGTGTTGCATTATTTGAATCACTCCAGTTGGTAAAACGTGGTGTCTTCGGAGCCAGTGAAGCAAATGAAAGTTTCATCGGTTCGATCGTCGGATGGCGCAAAGCGGTTAACGATGCCGCCGATTCAGCAGAGCAACTTGAGAAGCAACAGAAAAACTACAACGACAATCAGAAGCGGGCACAGCGTGAGTCATCCCGGCTGGCGCAGGAAGGCGGTTACCGTAATACTCGCCGGGATTCGGAAGCAATGAACCGCCGCGTCGCATTCGAAGTCGGCGGCGGGGCGGCAACGCCGATAGCGGCAGTAGAGCAGGAACGCCTTGAAGGACTGCATCGGGTCCGGGAAGCTGAGCAGGAGCTTGCTGAATTTGAACGCCGCAACGCCGAGCGAGTCGCCCAGGGGCACCACGATCTTTCTGAGGAGCGACTCCGGTTGTCTCAGCAACTTGCTGATCAGAATCGACAGCTGGTTGAAACCGACCTGCAGCGTCTGCAGGTTCTCAGGGATCAGAAGAAAGCAGTTGAAGAACAGATCAAGTCGCAGCAAGACGCGATTAAATCCGCACAGGATGCGCAGAAATCGGTACATCAGCGATTCTCGGAATTAAATCCGTACCAGCAGGGGGAGCTGAAAAGAATCACCGAGAAGACCCAGAACGGTGAAGATCTCAGCGAGCGTGAAATCCGGTTCCTCAAAAGGACACAGGGGTTCGGCAGTCAGGTCGTACGGGACTACGAGGCGAAAAAGGGGATCGCCGCAGGCTCCGAGCCAGTGGCGGCAGCTCTGGGCGATGGGTACAGCGACTTGAAAAGGCGAGAAACTGAGGCCCGCCGGAGGCTTACAGAAGAGGAGAAGAAAAAACGGGATATCGAGGCACAGCAGCCAGCTGCTGTCAGAGACCTGCAGGAAGACAATCGACGCCGCGATGCCGCGAACGCCGGTCAGGTCGATGCACATCGTTATGTTGACAGGCGGATTCTGGCTCAGCAGGTGAGACAGGAAGCAGAAGATGATGTCGAACCAGAGGTCGGCTTCTGGGGAGCATTGGGTAGCGATCTTTACAACGCATCCCCCTTTGGCACATTCGACCGTGAATACAATAAATACAAGAATATCCAGGATAAACGGAGAGAGAGCGAAAGTAAGAAGAATAATGACTTCGGGCAGCCTGCTCCACAACGCCAGCCTGAGGAACAGCCCGCCGTGGACGCCGCCGACCAGGTTACACAGTCTGGGATCGGTGTTGAAAATGGATTTAAGATCGTTCTCGACGCAGTGCTTACCCGTGACAAAAGCATTTTGGATCTCATTGAAAAAAGCGAGTTGATGAAGGGGTACTACAACGTATGATCTTCACCTACAACGGTTATAGTCACGACGAGTACTCGGTGACGGTTGACATCAATATCAGGGGACTGGAGAACCCGACAGGCTATGTCTACGGCGACACCGTCACACTGACTGTCACTGGCATCCTGCAGGCTGATACGCTGTCCGAGTTGCTCACAAAGCAGGCGGCACTGCAAACTGTATACAAAGTGCAGAACGGCAACGTCTCGTGGAAATCCGGCTCCACGACAATTTACGAGATCATCAGCGAAAACACGTTGTACGGTGTCCGTGTCGTCACTCCGCCGACATTCGCACAGGGGGCAGCACCGGGCGAACTGGTCAACCGCAGGCGATATACTATCACGCTCGAAGCAGCTTATACTTACGCAGCGACGTCAGCAGAGACGCCCTACGTGCTCAACTATGAATCGAATCTTTCTTTCACCGGGACTGGCGGCCCGACGTTCGGACATCTGCCGACGATTACCGGAAAGTTCCAGAAACAGCAACTCACAGAAACGAGCGTTGTCACCTGCCAGCAGTCCGGCAGACGCGTCGGATTAAACTTCACGCCCTCGCCAGACCCGCCATTCGAGTATCTGGCGGACTTCGAAAAGGTGGATCGTCGGGTAATCCGCTACGGTACACCGCGACGCATTAACAACGTGTCCGTCGAGTACCCGGTCTTCTGGGATTACACATTCGAACGCAATCAGGCGTTCCCAACTGCATAAAGGATTATGAATTATGGCTTCTCACATCTGGATCGGCGGCGCTCCCGCTCGGGCTCAAGTAGATTTAACAACGGTACCGACTGACATTGAAGTAGGGCAGACGGTCAACTTCACTATCGGCAATAAAACTGAACCAGTGGTATTGGCGGGGACGACTCTAGCAGATGTTGTTGCCGAACTGGTGGCAGCCTGGAACGCATTGACCATTTCGGAGTTCGAAGAGATCACCGCATCGGTCGGAAGCACTGCTGGCACGTTCAAGCTGACATCTGATACAGCCGGCAAACCATTTGCTGTGAGTGTCTCAATCGGCTCTGGAAGCAATGAGGTGCAGGTCGTCACGTTAGGAGGGACGGCTGCCACTGGGGGTACGTTTACGCTGACTTTCAATGGTGAAACCACGGCAACGATCGCCTACAACGCAGACGCGGCCACTGTGCAGTCCGCTCTGGAGGGGCTGTCAAGTTATGGATCGGGAGACTTCGCTGTCACTGGTTCTGCTGGCGGACCGTGGACGGTTACCTTTACCGGATCTCTTGCTGGTACCAACGTATCCCTGATGACAATCAACGTGACCAACTTGACCGGTGCCGTGAACGAAGTGCAGACGATTAGCAGTCCGAATAATCCAACCGGCGGCACGTTCACTTTGTCTTATGCTGGAGAGATCACAGGGAGTATTCCATACAATGCGAGCGCCGCCACTGTCGAGGCTGCTCTTGAAGCGCTTAACACAATTCCAACCGGGGCTGTTTCCTGCGGCGGTGGTTCACTTCCCGGCACTGATGTCACAGTGACATTCCAGGGAGCATTGGCCAGCACCGATGTCGCTCTGCTCGTCGCCAATGCTGAAAACCTGACAGGGGTAACCGGGACCGTGACCGAGACAACGGCAGGCGGCAGTTCGCTTGCCGAAAAGGCTCAGTACTATTGGTCATTTGACGGATCATGGTCGGAAGCAGGAGGAGGTACTCTGAATCCGTATGCTGCTACAGTTGATGATATCGTTGGCAATTTATCAAACCTCACTCCTGATGGTGCTATCAACGTTTATAGCCATGTAGCTCACAACTCAGACGGCGTGATCAACGACGGTATCAAGCTCGACTATGGTGCAAGAATGGAATATGGCCAGGTGGGTCAGTTTTCCGAAACCGAAGCATTCTCGATCGCGTTTTTCCTGAAACCAACGTCATACGGAACCGGTGATAAATATGTCTTCACAAAAGGTGACCCCGAATTTGAACCGCCGGAATATTATCTGATTTACAATCCATCTACAGGGTTGTTCACATTTGCCTATCAGAAAAGCGGTGGTTTTCACAGCGTCACTACTTCTGTTTCTGCTGGTGCAAATGCCTGGCATCATGTGCTATGCGTTTATGATCCCGATAATAGTACAATTAAAATCAGCATCGACGGTGCTGCATTTGAATCAACAACGGGATTGTCCATCGGATCATCTTCAACTCAGGTATCAAAGAGATTACGTTTCGCGAAAGGAGACGCTGCTTCCATTAGTAACGTTACCGGCTTTATGGACTGTTTGGGAATATTCCCGTCAGCATTGTCCCTATCTGAAGGCGGAGATCTCTACAACAATGGGAACGGTCAAGATTACCCGTTTGCCGCGAGTGGTTCTAATGAAGTTCAAACACTCGCACTGACTGGAACACCTACAACGGGGAGCGTTATTTTGTCGTTCCAAGGGGAATCAGTTGAGGTGGAATATAACGCGACGGCAGCAGAGGTCGAGGCTTATCTGGAATCCCTCAGCACAATCGGTCCCGGCAATGTTAACGTGACTGGCGGGCCGTGGCCGGGTGATGACATCCTGGTTGAATTCATCGGTGATTTTCTGATTCTGGACGTCGAGCTGATTGAGATAGACACATCTACTCTGGTAATGTCCGTCACTGAAACCACTAAGGGGGTCTCTGCTCCGACTGGCACCGTCGCGACAACAGTCACACCGCTAATCCAGACCACGACAACTGCGAACGAGGGCCCGAACTGCTGGGATGTGGCAGCCAACTGGAATTCGAACACAGTACCAGAGACTGGTGATACGGTTTATCTTTCCGACAGCAATATAGATATTAAATACGGTCTCGACCAATCTGCCGTCACGCTGGCTGCCCTGAATATCGAACAGACCTATACCGGAGATATCGGACTGCCGCGACTGAACACTGACGGCACCACCTCGTATTCAGAGTACCGGGACCAGTACCTGAAGATCGGGGCAACTCTGCTCAACATTGGCGACAAACAGGGGGATGGTTCAGAACGCATTAAAATCAATCTCGGCTCTGTGCAGTCAACGGTGCTGATTACGAATACCGGTGACAGTCCGGACGGTAATACCCCCGCGATCTTACTGCTGGGAACCCATGCCAGCAATGCGATCAATATCAACCGCGGCTCGCTGGGAGTGGCTTACTACCCGACCGAAGTGGCGACGGTGGCGACATTACGGCAGGCGTTCTTCGACAATGCCGCCGATGACACCAACGTTTATCTGGGATCTGGTGTTTCCGTCACGGACATCGTCAAGAGCGGCGGCGTGCTGGATATCAACTCTGCTACCACCACTTTCAAGCAGACCGCCGGCACAACGACGATTCATGCCGGGGCGCACGCGGTGCTCAATATTCTGGCCGGTCTGGTTAATTACAATTCGACTGGCACACTCTCGGCGGTGAATCTCTCGGGTGACGGGGTGCTGGTGTTCGATCAGGATGCACGGCCCAAGGATGTTACGATCATCAATAAATTCACCGATGACTCCGAGATCTACGACGAGTCCGGGAGCATCACCAGCCCGGTGATCGACCTGGAGAAATGCGGCGATCTGAGCACACTCCATATGGGGCAGGACTTTAAACTCACCTTCGGGGTAACCACATGAGCAATTTTGACCAGGGCGTCGGCTCTGTCTTCTATCCCGGCATCAAGCAGATCGTCAGTGCAAACTATTCGCGCTCGCACGGGATTACGCCCGATGTGTGCCAGATCGAAATGGCACCGCAGACACTAGATGCGAGTGACCCGGATTACACGCCGATTGAACCTGACGGTTATCTGCTGTTCCAGTTCGACGAATACACGGCAGTCACCAATGTTTCACCGACGCAATACAACCGCACGGGACGCACGCAGATCCTGCTGCAGGGATGCCGACCTGATAAAGCGAGTGTGAGACGGTCGGCAACATCGCACACATGGACGATTCCGGTTTACGACCGCCGCTGGAAGTGGAAGTTCGGCAGCTTCTCCGGTCACTGGAACGTGAAGAAAAACGGCGAGATCGAACCCCGGAAGAAGAAAACCCCGCGCGAGCTGGCCGACATGTGCCTCGAAGCGATGGGTGAGAAGAATTACGATACCCGCGACCTGCTGGATCTCGAAAAAAAACAGTCTCTTCCCTATCGCAATCAGATCTTCCCTGAAGTCCATTGGGATCGCATTCCGCCGGCACAGGCCCTGAGCTCACTGGTGACGCCGCTGGGTTACCGCGTCTGTCTTGGCTGGGATGATCGGGTGCGAATCCGCAAGTACGGTGAAGGGGCGTTGCTGCCCACTGAGGACCTGATGTCAGGGGGCTTCGAGGCCAACCTGCCGGAGACACCGGATTCGGTGACCGTGCTGGGCGGGATTACGATGCATGAAGCCATTTGGGATCTGGAAGCGGTTGGACTCGATATCGACGGCGAATGGCGACCGATTGACCACCTGAGTTATGCGCCGATTGACGACAGAGGGGAACCCAACTGGACGCTGCCAGTGCCGGGCGTGTTCGATATGATCAAAGCCCCACTTGATGAAATCGAGTCCATGAAAACCAACGGCGTTCCAGTCGATAAAGACGAATACCTGAAGCGTCGAGATCAGTACAGCCTTGCCATGCAGACGGTGTATCGCTGCTACAGGCTTAAGTATCCGACAATCCAAACTGCATCAGGAGACGATCCAGGGTTGCGAAAGAAATACGATGACCTGGGTTATCAGATGGGGTTGATTGTGGATCTGGGCCACAGGTCTGGCGAAAAAGTCTATGACACATTACAGGAGAAATACACTGAGGCTCGCCGTAAGCTATTCGCGGCCTCCAAGGCTGTGCTGCCAGGACCGCAGCAGATAAACCCCCGCACCGGTAAGAAGGGTGATTATATCCTCGAAGAATTCGAGCAGGTGCTGCCGACGTTCACAACCCGTGCCGAATTGGGGATTGATTCCTATTCAGGAAAACTGATTCGCAAGCCGGTCGAAGTAACCGGAAATTACTTCGATGAGGTCAAAGAGGGGGATAACGGGACAATTGAAACTCGAATTGAAGGCGATAAGTTCGAAGTGGTTCCCGAACTGGGAATTATTCGATTCAGTGAGCCGATCTACCAGTATAAAAAAGAGTTTGTCGAAATAGACGGAAAGAAATCGGAAGAGAAACAAGACGTTCCTCACCCTGCCGATCTGTTCGCAAGGATTGCAACACCGCTGAAAAACACAGTCGGTGAGCCTGCCCGCTACGAGCACCGCGAAGAACTGAAGGCTAAATACCGTACCAAGCCAGCACCGCTGCCCAGTGGCCTGAAGGATAACCCGCGAAAGATACCCGGCGGAACCGACACTAAGGTCGTAATTAAAAATGAGATCGTGCTCGCGTATCAGGCGGTGTATGAACCGTCTCCCAGTTATTTTGGTGGCGAATACTTTGCCTTTAAAGAAGTCATCAGCAACGAAGAAAAAGAGCACCTGAAAGAACAGGCTCTCGCTGCGATCGACGTCGAGAATCTCCGAATTAATTCGGAGGATTCTGGGGCCGGTGTGTACGCCGGTCTCAAAAAAATCGAACTCGACGGGGCGATCCAGCAGGTTGCGATCTCCCGCACGACCTCGGGCGGCATGACCACTACCGTCTCTCGAAATTCCGAAGTCAATGTAATCGTGCCGACATTCGATCAGCGACAGCGGGACCTCGCGTTGAAAGAGCTGATCAAGCAGCAGGAACAGACGGTTAATAAAACTCAGCAGCCGGAGGATAAATGAACTTCAACTCTGCGAAAAGCTCCCCCGGCGAATGGTTCACCTGTCTGAATGTCGGTGACGATAAGATCATTGATAAAGACAGTCGCCGCAAGGACAGTGATCTGTTAATTCCAGGTCACTCACTGATCGAGATCGTCGGGATTCGTACCCTGAATGCAGACACTCCGGTATTCGAGATTCGCCTGCCGGTCGGCGACACTGCCGCCGGGCAGACGGAAACTGCTAATGAAGACGGCAACTTTCCGAAATACGTCACCAATGGGATTAACTTCGCGTTCACCGGACCGAAGGTGATTCCCAAAGGTCATATGGGGCGAATTAAATACGCTCCGGCATTCGTGCGATACGAGGGCGATGCCAGCGATAATGAGAAGATCTTCGGCAGATATGTCAGGCCGGAGAACAGCAGGCTCTCAGACGCGACCCTCGACAACCTGGAACTGCTTTACGGCACAGGAACAGTGCAGCAGCTGATCGGAGATCCTGCAGGTCACCTGAAGCTCCCCAACGATCTGACCAAAGCCAGCAGATTCAAGATTCAGCACCAGCTGCTCGGCTGGAACGTTCACGGGATCTACAAACTCACGACGGGTGTGAAGAAAGAAGATAAGGACAGCACGAAGAATCTGCTCGCGTTCGTGGCTCCGGCGAACCAATTAGGCCCGCTGACACCGGTGCGGTTCATCACTCACGAACCGTATTCGACGTTCACTGTCCGATCATACGGATCAACATCTTACGACTATGATGGTGACAACCGGGCGGGTCAGGAATACTACATGATGGTGGATGGAGAAGTCAAAATACCCTGCAGTCTGTTTTACTGGGATCCGGACGGTAACAGCAAGCAGATGATTGAAATCAAAGGCGATTCCATCAATGCTGAAATCAAGCTGGTGCTGGAGGGGTACGAAACAGAACCGTTCTCCCTGCTCAACCAATACCTGACAGAATCGTCTTTAACAACTCTGATTGAGAATCTGCCCAACGTGGGGAAAGGCAACGTCTCTGTATCGCTCTGGCCGGGGCACTGGCTGATTGAATTCATTGGAGACCTGGCAGGTGTCGTATTCGAACAGTTCGAGATCGACAGGCCGGAAGATGCAGAATTCGAGGGCTATGCTTACTACACCAACTGGGCTGACAGCAGGGTGGATGATGAAGTGTTGTTTCCGATTCCGCTGGCAGGTCAGTATGACGGTGATGACAACGTAATTAACGACGCGCTCGCTGCTGGCTCGATCGGCTGGGCGAACTACACGCCCGGAGTCGGATTGGTTGCACCGGCAGCACAGTGCCGACAATACAATGGTGACGGTACTCCGAATCTATAGGGCGATGTGATGGGACAAAAAGACTGCGGATTATCTCTGATAAAGAAGCCATGCGTACGCAAGCGGTTTCCCTGTTCGCGCTGTGGTGCCAAGATTGTCAACGCCGGCCTGGCTTGGGAGGCGTCCGTTCCCACATATAAACAGTGGCATTATATGGATCCGGGGGATTTATCCGTTAACGGAAGTGGGATTACTTCCCCGGTTGCGGTAACCGCGCCGAGAGTGGCGACATTTAACGACCCGGAAATCAGCGGCCCGTCCCCCTGTGCATTTTCTGGAGAATCGACTTTTGAAGGACTCGACCTGGTACAAGGCCAGACACCCGCCGACGCGGGAGCGCTGGCCCTGGATTTTGAATGGCAACGGTTCGACGATGGCTTGGACGGGTGGAACTGGTTTCTCAGAAATCATTGGATCAATGTAGACTGGGAGGCTGCTGTGGTCGATGACGATAGCGGCGAACTCATAACGCCCGGACGCTGGCGAATTGTTTTGACAATCAAACAGTCCGCGCAGGGATACCTTTTGAATTATAATGAGGATACGAACGGAACCGGCTTTTTCAATTTCGCCCTGGGGGGGTCATTTGAGTACCCTTTCGGAGCTATTCCCTTAGATCCAACAGACGCCTTTGGTGGGGTTTCAGTGATCCGGGCTATCTACTATCCGCCTGCTGGTTTTAAATGCTTTGTCCCCGCCGGGGAGGTGTCTCGCTGGACAAGAGACGTGCCCGACTTACCACTGCTTTTCGATCCGCACACGATTGAAACTCTCCCCGAAGAATACCAATGGCCATCTGGAGTCCCCGAGTATGTGGAAGGAATGCCAGTGACATACTCAGATCCATTTTTTCCAACAGGCTTCAGTCAATCTAATGATATCTATTACGCTCCCCCTTACATTGATGTGAGACACGTTCCCAAATGAGTTTAACAACCGAAGCGAAACAGCAACTCTGCAACGGCTGCAAATTTAAGCGGAATTACTTCTGCCGGAAACACGGTGATGAGATCCGGCGACTGGTCAAGACACGCGCGACCTGTGAGGGCTGGGGCAACGCTCCCAAACCGAAACCGCCTGCGAAAGCACCACAGCTGGAACCCGCTGCCGTGGATGAAATCCGCTGTGATGTGGTCATTCCCTACTGTCAGAAAAACCTGCAATGGCTGGCGGTTGCCGTGGATTCCATTTTGAACCAGGCAGGCGCAGAGTGCATTGTGCATTTGATAGCCGACGGTTTTACAGTTCCCGACGATCCTGCCGAACAGTACGCCAACCATCCTCAGGTAAGACTGTATCGCAATGAAAAGACCATCGGACCGTATCGAACCATGAACCGGATTTTTGACCGACTGGAAACCGACTTCATTGCCGTTCAAGACTCCGATGATATTGCCATGCCGCACCGGATTGCTCACTCAATCGAGAAACTGAGGAACGGCGATGTTTACGGTGGCGCTATGCGTCAGTTTGTAAGCCACGAAAGCCGGGATGCAGAGTCACTGAGGCGACTGGAAGCCACTCCGGTTCATACATCAGGCCACAGCAAGTGGAGGCTCTGCCCCAACGGAAATATCCTCAATGGCACGCTGGTCATGCGAAAGACAGCCTATCAGCGGTTGAACGGGTTCGCTGATCTGATGGGGTCGGGTGATCTGGAATTTGCTACCCGCTGCCACAGGTCAGGTGCAACAGTGGTAACTGATGATGAGATTGTAGGGCTCAGGCGGTTACATTCTGAAAGCCTGTCACATGGTTCTATTCACGGAGACAAAACAGCATCACGCAACGCCGCACACGAAACGATTCAGCGGTATTATGAAGTGATGGTTCCCGGCTGCGATTTCCGACAGTTCGGAAGCCTCAGTAAAGAGCGATACGAACGACACAGGACAAAGCCGGTTGACAACCTGATTGAGATGGAGAACCTCGAACTGCATGTCTCGCATGCCTGCAATCTGGCATGTCAGCAATGTACGCATTTTTCGAACTTCAATCACAAAGGCATGATCAGTCCGGAAGAAGCTGACCGACAGATGGGCCTCTGGTCGGATCGGTTGCTGCCGCGCTACTTCAGTCTGCTCGGGGGAGAGCCTACACTCAATCCGCAACTCTGTGAGATCGTCAGACTCGCAAGAAAGCATTTTCCACACTCTAAGCTGCAGCTGGTGACCAATGGTTTTAACTTGAAGCGACACCCAGAACTGCCTGCCGTGCTGGAAGAGACCGGATGTAATTTAGAAATCAGCATTCACCACGATTCCGCAGAGTATCAGGCGAAACTGGAGCCGGTAAAGCAGCTGGTTGACGACTGGGAGAACTCACACGCTTTGCGTGTCAACTGGCGAACGTCCAGCAGTCGCTGGAAGCGAGCCTATAAAGGGCATGGCGCAACGATGATGCCTTATGAAGACAATCAGCCAGAACAGAGCTGGGAGGCCTGCGGTTCAAAATGGTGTCCCCAGATCCACGACGGGAAATTGTGGAAGTGTCCGCAAATGGCTTACCTGTCGATGCAGGCACAAAAGCACGGACTGAACGAAGCCTGGAATCCGTATCTGAAATACACGCCGCTTGAACCGACCTGCACGACGGAAGAGTTACGCGAGTTTGTGAATCGCAAAACAGAAAGCTGCTGTGGGATGTGTCCAGCCAACCTGGAAACATTCGAACTGCCTTCACCACTAAGGGGCTGATATGAGCTACTGGAGCGACCGACAACACCTCAACTATTACGCGACGGTCAAACAATGGCTGGAACCGTTCAGCGGCACACTGCTCGATATCGGCTGCGCTGACACTCCGGTTGCTCAGTGGGGAAACTTTGAAAAGCGGTATGCCGTCAATGATCTGCCCTTTCCTCCCCTGGATGGTGTGGAATGTCTTCAGGCAGACTGGATGAAATGCGACCTGACAGCCGACGTGATTACCTGTCTGCAGGTGCTGGAACATTTCAAACCCAGTGTGTTGATTCCGTTTGTGGATAAAATCTTCAGCAGCTGCGAAACCGCGATTATCAGTGTTCCTTACATGTGGCCTGCCGGGCTTTGTCGTGGTCATGTTCAGGACCCGATTGACGTGCGGAAGTTCATCGACCTGGTGGGACGCTGCCCGGCAAAGCTCGACATCGTTGAAGATAACAATTACTACCGGCTGATTGCCTTGTTCAAGAAAGATTTCTCCTGATGACCGATGATTACTACAACAGAAAGTACGCAGAGGGCGATTTCGATTACAACCCGGAATACGAACGGGTATGGCTGCAAAAACACCTGGTGGAGCGGTTCGGATTGTCGCCCGGCTACAGGGTACTGGATCTGGGCTGCGGCAAGGGCCTGCATGCGTCCCTGCTGGCTGAATTAGGGTTCAAGGTATTCGGAGTCGAAAAGACTGCCGAGGGAGTCAAGGGAGCAAAGGAACGCGGTTCAACGGCAGAATTCATCCAGGCCAGTGCAGCAGATCTGGCGACCTACTTCGACGAAGAGTATTTCGACATGATATTCTGTCGGGGGATGAGCTGGTTCCATCGGGAACTGCACGAGGTCTGCGAGGTGACCGGGGTGAATGTCTCGGAAAAGGTCCCTGGGTTCTTCCGCTTCATTAAGCCGGGCGGTTTGTTTGTCCTGCAGATCAGTACGGACTTCTCGGGAAGATGTCCAGGAAATGACGTTCACAACAATCGGCTGTCAGAGTTCGTGCGGCTGTTCGAACCGCATGGGGAGATCGTTCACAAGTCGAACTGGAACGGTGTGGAAGTTACTGACGACGCTCAGGCAGCTGCGGTGAAGGGCAATCTGGTCATTGCTACTAAAAAGTAGTATAGAAGGAGCTCAATTAGTTGAGATGACTTTGATTTCATACTTAATCAATTATGTTATCGAGGAGTTACAAACTCACAATTACAATCTCCTGTTTCAGTGATCTAGCGCAATCCAAGATTAAATGAAGATCTAACTCAAATTAATTGCAGGAGTATAAAGTGATCTGACTGAGGATCCAGCCAGTTAACAATTCCGTGCATTGAAAGGCCTAACTCAGTTCCCAGCCTTTGCGATACTCACGGCGGATATATTGATCGGATTCAGGAGCGTTCGTTGCCTTCATGGCCTGAGTGTCCCAGTGCAATTTTTTACCTGTTCGATAAGCGACGTTGCCCAGGTGATTCGCTTCGGTCAGTAATCCTGCATACTCGAAATTGCAGGTTGTCGGGGCGCCCGTTTTACAGGCATGGATCCATTCTGCATGATGACCCAGAGATTTCGGAATGTATGGTTCCGGGGGTTTGAAATCAGCGAATTCTTTTTCTGGTAATAAGACATGCTTACTGTAATCTGACAACAGCATGCCTTTCTCACCGACGAATAAAACTCCGTTTGCCCATTGTGGGATTTTGCCTTCTTCCCAGAGTTGAGGTTTGTTCGTCCCCTGGTACCAGCCCACTTTGACGGGGGGCATGTCGCCTCGTTGACCGTATTCATAAACGGCCTGCATTGATGCCGGTGCGATTTCTTTCTGGATCGGCGGTCCTTGCGCTTCAATGGTGAGCGGGTAATCCAGCTTCAATGCCCAGAATGGCAGATCGATCCAGTGGCTGCCCAGGTCCGACATGGTGCCATTACCAAAATCCCACCAACGATACCATTTGGGACCCGGGAAATAGATATTATTGAAGGGACGTTCTGGAGCCGGTCCCAACCAGAGATCCCAGTCCAGTCCTTTCGGAATTTCATCGGAATGGCTTGGCCTTTTTTCCGAGTAAACAAGATCCTTTGCTGCGCGGGCGGCTTCTTCGGATGGGTGCCAGCCCCAGGCGCGAGATACCCAGACGTGGGCTTCCTGAACGGGGCCGATGGCGCCGGACTGAATCAGTTCAACGACCCTGCGGTAGTTATCTCCCGCATGAATCTGGGTACCCATTTGCGTGGCAACATTCGCCTTCCGAGCCGCTTCTCGAATGACGCGGGCTTCCCAGACACTGTGAGTCAGTGGTTTTTCGCAATAGACATGTTTTTTCATCTGCAGCGCTGGAAGCGTAGCGAAGGCATGTGTGTGTTCACAGGTACTGACGACGACAGCGTCAAACTGATCCGGGTGATCGTAGACTTCGCGAAAATCTTTAAACTGTTTTGCTTTGGGATGACTCTGTGCGGCGCGAAACAGATTCTGTTCATTCACATCGCAGAGAACCGTAATATTTTCAGATGAGACCGATCGGAGATTACTGCCGCCTCGTCCTCCCGAGCCTATGATGGCGATATTCAGTTTTTCATTCAGATTGGTTCCCCGTACGATGGCGGGTGCCCCAAAGCCAATTGCGGCGGCCGCCGATGCAGACGTTGCCAGAAATCGTCTGCGGCTTATAGAAGATTTAGTCTGATCTGCTTTTTCGCGTTGATCTTGCACAGGAAGTCTCCGCCTCTGAATTGAATGGCCTGAAAGTTGAGATTCGCATTTATAAACTATCTTAAACTATGGCAGGAATCAGTGGACAAGGCAAGACAAAAGGAGAGACTCGACTGAATTCTCTGCTGATTGAAAATAGCTCACAGGATATCAATCAGCTGAACACTGGGGACAACATCCTGAGAGGTCCAGATCTTCACTGAGCCAGTGCTGATGGCAGTCACTGCAGAGATCCAGTTGACCTGGAAATTCTTCCAGAAGATTCAGATAGTCAATAATTTGTGATTGAATCTCTAAGTCGTTTCTGAGTTTTCTGCTGAGAAGCAGTGTTTCATTGATTAGCGCAGCCGTGTCAGTGGGATAGGCTGTTAGTACTCGTTTAAGTTGGCTGCTGCCACGTATAATCTGACCTGCTTGTGAACTGCTTTCCACAGACCAGAAATGGCCTGCCCGCCATGTTCCTTCACCGGTCTGTTGCAGACAAACCTCAATACGGTTAGTTTCCGGACCAGTAACGGGAATACGAATAATGCTGACTGGTTCGATTAACTCCGCTGAAGTGTTGGCTTGTTCTCCCTGCTCCGATTTGGAGCCGCTTATTGTTTGCTTCTTCAGTTTTGGTGTTGTTATTGTTTTCTTTGTGGAAACATATTGCTGATTGAGAAACCGGATCAGTTGTTTCCGGCTCGTATTTCGTAACTGCCTGGTCTGTTTGAGTTCGAGTCGAAGCTGTTTTAATGAAGCTTCTGCCTGGTTAAAACCAGTAATCAATGTTTTCAGCTGCTGCGTCATTTTAAGTTCGGCCGATTCATTTCCTCTACAGGTTTCCTTTGAGATTTCTTCCTCCGGGAAATCCAGCGACTCACCGTGGTACCAGCGGCAAAAAGCTTTGCGCCACAGATGCCAGCCCGTTGTATCAAACAGATAAGGATTGTCCGTAATCAGCACTTCCGCCTCACAGGCATTGATCGCCTGCTCTATGATTTCTTCCTGAGAGCCGGTTGCCAGATCTCCTTTTATATCCAGCAATTCACTCTCCATGAATTCAGGCAGCGATGCAAACTCAGCCTGAAATGCTTCGTCTGCTTCTACGCCAGCATTGATCCAGGTCTGTAGCTGTTCGATTTGACCTGGCGCGAGCTGACCTACGCGTGCCTGGGAGAAATCAATACCCCATTCTGCAAGTTGACCGCTGATCATGCGGCAGGTAATTTCATTAATATCGGTTTCTGGAAACTGGCTTTCCATGGACGTACTTTCCCTGTGAAAAAGTTGATTGTGAATTAGAATGTGTCAGTTCGAGAGAATCAGAGACAACTCACTGCATATGTGGCTGTTCCCTGGTGACACTGTGTTAAAGCCAGACGTGCGGTTTCAGTTCGGATTGATACCGGCAGATAATCGCCCCGTATCTCAATAGTGATCTCATCTGGCAGCAGGCCTTCCTGCTTTGGAACGGTGGTTGAACCATACGGGGTATGGATCACTTCCCATCTGGTCTCATTTTCCAGTTCGGTTAAAGCCTGCTGTTCCGCATGTTTCAGATCTTCCCATGTCTGATCCGCCAGAGAAAATGGCTCGTGGCTGTGAATGGTTGTTTGATGAAACGATTCAAATACCTGGATCATTTCCCGCCAGCCTGTGATCGCTGCTTCATAAGATTGTGCCATCGACTGACAGACTTCTGCTTCTTCCAGTTCACCTTTCAATCGTTCCCGCTTCGATTTCTCCTGATTTATTTTTCGAACCAGCTGCTGAATCTGTTGTTCTTGGTTCGCCAAAAGTTCATGACACTGCTGCACATCAGTTGAAGCTTCTGTTGAAGTCAGGCCTTCGTATTCATCTTCGATTGTCATTAGATTGGCGTAACTCTTTTTCAATTCCTCTGGGAATTCTGACGTGGACTCTGCCTTCCCAGATTCTGTAGTAGTGTCTCGATGAAATGGTAAGAGCTTGTCTTCCTCGATTGATTCCGAATTATGATCCATACGTGTAAACCCTCCAGGGATAAGATTAGTTTTGCCAGCCAGGCCTTGAGTTCTGATTTACAGTGAAAGCAATTTGCATGAGACCAGATTCTCAAAGGTCTTTACGAATTTCTCCCATTGTGTCGGGGGCAATCAGTTCCAGCGTGACACTGCGATCTTTTACCCCGACACAGCCGACATAAATCTCACCAATGCAGCCTGCTTCGCCTGGAGTGAGTGTGATCATCTGAGTGACCGGTTCAGCGACTAATGTGATTCCGCGTGAAAGATAGTGATCACGTTTAATCCAGCCTTTCCGTTCCAGAGCGCGGAGATGACACATCACTCCATTTGAGGATCGAATTCCGAATTGTTCTGCAATTTCCCGCACTGTAGGCGACAGGCGTTGCTGGGTGATTTCCTGTTTGATAAACGAGTAGATTGACTCTTGTTTTTCTGTCAGTTTTTTTCGCGATGAAATTTCTGTTGTTTGCATTGGAAAATTCCCTTGTGTACTGGTGAAGTGCTGTGCGTTACGTGGGAATTATAGCCGGAAATAAGCAGTCAAATTTTATCACTTCAGGCATCAAAACGGCGAAAAGCCGGATGCCGCCAGTTCAAGACAAAAACCGAACATTGGCGAAAACTGCAGCCTGTTGATGCCAGAATAAGTTGTGATTTTTTTATTTTTTCAGCGCGCGAACATTTTGCGAAAACAGGACATGTGAAATCCCAAACGTAGTTCCAATGCTGAGAGGAGTATTTTTTTACATTGAATGTTGATCAGGGGGGATTCTCATTAATTATTGAGAATCCTGTTTGTGCCCATACTTTACTTTGTTTACAATATCAGGTCCTCCCTGAGAACTTACCCGGATATTGTCATTTAATGACTTCATTTCCTGCCTGATAAAAGGTGACTGCTGTGAAACTTTTTCCAAAGTACAAATCGATCCTGAATGGTTTTGTAGCTGTGTTTCTTGTTGCACTTTTTCCATTTGAGAAAATAGCCGCGGAAGACCTGCCTCGCGTTCCTGAAGGCTTCAGCATCGAACGAGTCACCAGTAGCAAACTGACTAAATACCCGATGATGGCAGGCTTTGATGATCGCGGGCGATTATTCATTGCTGAAAGTTCAGGAGAAAATACGCGTGCTCCTCAGTTGATTAAAGAGCCCAAAAGCATGATCCGTATGCTGGTTGACCGGGATGGAGACGGACGCTTTGATCAGAGTACGGTCTTCGCTGACAAATTAACTCTGCCGATGGGAGCTCTCTGGCATGATGGATCACTCTATGTCGCCAGTCCTCCTAATATCTGGAAGCTGACAGACCACGATGATGACGGCGTGGCGGATGAGAGGAAAATTATCGTTGATTCGTTCGGCTTCTCTGGTAACGCGGCCAGTATTCACGGTTGTTTTCGCGGGCCGGAAGGCAGGCTTTATTGGTGTGATGGCAGACACGGTCACGAATTCAAAGACAAGTCTGGAAGAGTCACCAGCAAAGGATTGGCAGCACGAATCTTTTCCTGTAATCCGGATGGCTCCGATATCGAAGTGCACTGTGGAGGCGGGATGGACAATCCGGTCGAGATCGATTTCACTCCTGAAGGAGAAATGATCGGTTCGGTAAACATTCTCATGACACGACCCCGCGTGGACTGTCTGGTGCACTGGATGGAAGGAGGCGTGTATCCTCACTTCGAAGACTGCGTCGCTGAATTCAAACGCACGGGAGAGTTGCTGGGGCCGATCACCCGCTTTGGTCACGTTGCGGTTTCAGGCATGTTACGATATCGCGGTTCCCAGTTTGGGCCGGAATATCAGGGCAATATATTTACGACGATTTTTAATACACACAAAGTCATTCGCTCCCGATTGATTCGTAACGGTGCCACGTTTGAAACCAAAGAAGAAGACTTCCTGGTATCGGATGATCCCGATTTTCATCCGACAGATATCATCGAAGACGCCGATGGCAGCCTGCTGGTGATTGATACGGGTGGCTGGTTCCGCATTGGCTGCCCCCAGTCTCAGATTTCCAAACCAGACATTCAGGGTGCCATCTATCGAATTCGTAAGACTGGTACTCCGGAACTCAAAGATCCTTATGGCTTAACTCTGGACTGGAAATCATTCTCGCCTAATCGCAAGCTGCAGTTGTTGAATGACACACGTCCGTTTGTGCAGCAAAAGGCCATAGAAGAGCTGGCCAGTGTTGGTGATCTGGCTGTACCGCAACTTGCCAAAGTGATCGATTCACCCAGTGGGTCTTTTTATAACGATACCAGTAAACGCAATGCAATCTGGACCTTATCGCGAATTGGAACAGGTAAGGCAGCAGCTGCAATCCAAGGTGGGCTGACCGCTTCCGAGAGTGTGCAGCTGACGGCTGCGAAAGCGCTAGGGACGTTACGAAGTTCGCAATCAACTGATGAGTTAGTAACGTTATTGAAGCAAGATAAGCCAGCAGTCCAACGTACCGCTGCCACTGCCCTGGGACGCATCTGTGAAGCAGGTCGGCGTGACTCGGTCTCGGCTGAACAGTTGCAGTCGGTGATCGACGCTCTCTTTCATGTGATTAAAACCAGGTCTCCAGATCGAACACTGGAACATGCTCTCATTTACGCCCTGATCCGGATCGACCAGCGTGATCTGGTTCTCGCAGGTTTGGATGACTCCAGCCCAGCTGTCCGCCGCGCGGCGTTGATTGCTTTGGATCAAATGAACTCAGGTAAGTTGACGCGGGAACTGGTGACTCCTCTACTGGATACCGATGATCCAGCTTTGCAGAAAGAGACGCTGTCGATAATCAGCGAACATGAAGGCTGGGCCGGAGAAACTTTGATCTTATTGAAAACATGGTTGAGCGAGGCTGAACTGAGCCCCGAACGGGCTGCCGTTCTGCGGGGCTTCCTGGTAGCGCAATCTGCAGATCCCGAAGTGCAATCGCTCATTGCACAGTCGCTGACCGCCGCCGAAACATCACAGCCTGCCAAGGCGATTCTGCTGGAAGTGATTCAGCGATCTGCATTGAAAGAATTTCCTGTCAACTGGCGTTCTGCGCTGGAGCAGACTTTGAAGACAGCTGATCCTGAATTACAGATTCTCGTCGTCCGGATTGCGCAATCACATGATCTGCCTGATCTCAATGCACAACTGACATCTTTAGCTCTAGATGTGAAGCAGCCCGCTGCGTTGCGAATCGAAGCGTTATCCGCTGCTGGTACCCATTTAAAAAATATCGATCAGGGTACCTTCGACTTCCTGATGTCCCGCATGAATGAAGAGTATCCACCTCTGGATCGACTGGCGGCGGCGAGAGCATTAGCGGGTCTTCCGCATTCTGGGGAACAGTTAATCCAGTTGTCGAAACAACTGGATGCACCGGGGCCCCTGGCACTGCCGGTTCTGTTAAGAGCTTATGCGAAAAGCGTGGATGAAACTGTAGGTCAGGCATTGATTACCGGACTGAATGCTTCCTCCGCTGCAACGAACCTGTCGGCGGATGAGTTGGCGAGCCTGTTACAGAAGTATCCTGAATCGGTCCAGCAGGCAGCAGCACCGCTGTTGAAAAAGCTGGGCGTTGATCTGGCACAGCAGAAGGCGCATCTGGAGTCACTCAAGCCTCTGCTTACTGAAGGACGGTTGGAGGAAGGACGCAAAATCTTCTTTGGTAAGAAAGCAGCCTGCTCCGGTTGTCATACTGTCGAAAATGACGGTGGTAAAGTGGGACCCGACCTGACAAAAATCGGCGCCATTCGTACCGGAACGGATCTGCTGGAGGCAATCGCACTTCCCAGTGCCAGTTTTGCGCGAGGCTATCGCTCATACCTGGTAGTGACCGATGCCGGTCGAATTTATACGGGAGTCATCAGTCGCGAATCGACAGATACAGTCTATCTCAGAACCGCTGATCTCTCTGAAGTACGGATTGCCCGTGATCAGATTGAAGTGATGAAAGAGTCGCCGACATCGATTATGCCGAAAGGCCTGGAGCAGCGTCTGACGCAACAGGAAATACGGGATTTGCTTGCGTACCTGCAAAACCGCAAGTAAAGTGGAATAAATCTCCTGATTCCTCTGACTCCAGCCGTTAAAGGTGCGCTATGTTTAATGGTTCTTTTGTATTTCGCTGCCTGTCCTGCTTTCCTTTGATAATTTTCCTCTGCATTGTTTCAAACACTCAGGCAGCGGAAGAGCAGAAGCGACCTAATATTCTGTTCGCGATTGCGGATGACTGGGGCTGGCCTCATGCCGGTGTTTACGGCGATCCGGTTGTAAAAACACCGACCTTTGATCGGCTGGCTCGTGAAGGCGTGCTGTTTCAGAATGCTTATATCTCTTCCCCCTCCTGTACCCCTTCGCGCGGGGCCATTCTGACTGGTAAATATCACTGGCAACTTGAAGCGGGAGCGAACCTGCATTGCATTTTTCCTGACAAGTTCGAAACGTATCCGGAAATACTTAAAGCTCAAGGTTACCAGGTCGGTTACACCGGGAAAGCCTGGGGGCCGGGGCGCACCGAAACCGCTGGTCGCGAACTGGCGGGAAAACGCTATAAGAGTTTTCAGGATTTTCTCCAGCATCAGAAACAGGGAGAACCCTTCTGCTTCTGGCTGGGCAGCAGTGATCCACATCGTCCTTATGAAGCGGGGACCGGGGTGCAGAGTGGTATGGATCTCTCCAAAATCAAGTTGCCCGCCTGCTTTCCGGATGCACCAGTCGTTCGCAGTGATGTCGCCGACTATTACTTTGAAGTACAGCGTTTTGATAAACTGGTAGGTGACGCGATGAAGTCACTCGAAGAAAAAGGCGAACTCGATAACACGATCATATTTATGACCGGCGATCATGGGATGCCGTTTCCGCGTGGGAAAAGTTGTCTGTATGACACGGGAACTCGTGTGCCGCTCGCCGCCCGCTGGCCCGAAAAAATAAAACCAGGTCGCTCTGTGACCGATTTTGTCAGCCTGGTCGATCTGGCACCCACGTATTATGAAGCAGCGGGAGTGAAAGTCCCGGCGGATGTGACTGGCCGCAGTCTGATGCCTGTCTTGGCAGCTTCCAAATCAGGTCGAATTGCTGATAACAGGGACGAGGTCATCTTCGGTAAGGAACGCCATGTCCCTTCACAGGAAGCACCTGATATGGGGGGCTACCCGTGTCGTGCGATTCGCACGGATGACTTTCTTTACATCCACAATTACCGACCCGATCGCTGGCCGGCGGGCACACCCGATTATCAACACGCGGCCATTCCAGGTACCTGGTATGGAGACTGTGACAATGGTCCGACCAAGACTTACATGGTCGAGAATAAAGACAAGGATGCGAATCATCGTCGACTGTATGATCTGGCATTTGGGAAGCTGCCGGCGGAAGAACTGTATGATCTGCGGAATGATCCGGATCAGTTGCAGAATGTTGCCGCTTCTCCGATGTACGAGAAGATCAAGGCGAAACTGGCAAATGAACTGCAACAGCAACTTGTGGCAACTCATGATCCGCGCGAACTGGGGCAGGGGGATGAATTCGAAAAGCATCCTTACTTAGGCGGCGGTCCCAAACATCCGAGTCTGGAAGTCAAACGGAAAAAACGGAACAAGAAACAACCGGTAAAGTAAGGCTACGCTCGCTAAGTGTTTTCAATTAAATAATCGATTACGCATTGCATGTTGCCGACGGTGACAATGTGATTCTCTGTAATTTGCACATCATATTGTTTGTTAGCGCTGTCGTAAAAAACGATAACGCCGTTTGCTAATTCGTAGACAACCCAATAGCGAGTTCGAATGAGTCTGGGGTTTTTGATTTGAGCTTTACGCAGCAGTTGTTTCATTGGTGAAAATCGACAGTCTCTTCGCTGTGATTGCACTTCCAGGAAAACGTGTCCAGGATCGTATGAATAATCAAAGGTTTTTGAACAATTCATGCATGTGAGAACCGGCAATTCGTTTCTGCAGATTTGTTGAACAGCATCAAGATCTTTCCCGCAGTCAGGGCAGATACCGTTAAATGCTCGATTTTTTCAGGCTTTGAAAAGGGCCACATAATAGACACCGCGTTCTTGGGCGATTACTCGATAATCTGAATTCTAGAGCGCGTCACATTTAACCATAGCGTCTCTCAATCTATTATACTCGGTCCAAATGGCCCTGGAGACGCTATAGTAAAACTGGACACAGTCTAGATCGCGTCAAATTCCACCTGTGCGTCTTAACAATCTATGATACTCGGTCTAAATGACCCTGGAGACACGATAGTAAAACTTGCTACAGTCTAATTTGACTCTCGGTGGCGAAGCAACAGGAATGAAGAGAAATTGCTACTATTAAGAGATTTGAAGCCAGCTTTTCAATTCTGAATGAAACTTGCCTGCCTCTACATCTAATAAATCACTCTTCCACTGAATTGCAGTGCCACCAGCTGCTTGAAACTCTCTGCAGTTTTTTTCCAAGTCATCCAGCAGCAGGGCATCGCTGAATTCAAGGGTATGTGATGAGAGCCAGTGTTCAAAGAAGCGTCGAGGATCTTCGCTTTTTAAGAAGCGTCGTGTACTGGAACAGAGTACATCGTCGAACAGTCTGCATATTGTATTAAACGGAGTTGTTTCAGACTTTCTTACTGGTGGTGAAGATGTTCTGGCTGTTTGAATGGCATCATAAAAGCAGTCCATGTTGTCGGTCGCGAGTACGATCGCAGTACCTGTCTCTTGTGCAGCCTGTAACAGTGGAATAAATTGACCGTTGATTCGCATCAACTGGCAGTCATCGACTGATTTCTGTGTCAGATAATCAGGCGGGAATTCTAGTTCGAGTTCAATCTGCAGGCTGTCGACAATCTGGCTGGTGGTGATGTTTCCCCGCATCCAGTCTCTAACGAGATCATCGTGTTCCCCAAAAAGTTTTCTGACTGCTTCCGAGAGTGATGAGTGGAGTGGATGCTCTTCATTGTGAATGATGGACATCCAGAAAGGATCGAGTGAGAGTACGCCATGCCAGTCAACGAAAATCACCTTATTCCAGCGGACTTGACCTTGTTGATTCATACTGGAGTCCCCGCCATCTCAATCGAGGTTTTTCGGTTTCTGGTTGGGTGGCTGATCGGAGTGAGCAGCCTGGTAGAGCCGTTCAATGAATTCGTCTGTCATGCCGGTCTCCCTGCGTGCTTCCCTGTTAAAGGTATCACCCACGGAAAGAGCAGCACGAATGGGCCAGTGCAGATGTTGCTCGTAGGCTTCCCAGTCCGAGAGATGGTCGGGTTTTAACTGTCGCAGCCAGTGCAATCCAAAGGCAACGTGCTGAATTTCATCCCGATAGACGACCTTCATCAGAGCAGCACTGCGTTGATCACCGGCGTCCAGAAAGTACTGTTCGAATTCCCCTGTATGGTCCAGATTGCGTCCTTCAAAAGTCAGGGGCAGGCCGGCCAGATAGTCGAGCAGACTTTCGTAGCTGAGGGCCTTCTTCCAGATATAACAGTTTACGGGCAGACTGCCGAACTCCAATCCCAGAACGAACGCTCGCTCTTTATGCATACGGGTGTGTCTTTGTTCGTCGCCCATGATTGCACACATGCCCTGACGAAATTCAGCAGGCGCATCGGGAAAGGCGCACAGAATATAGGCCATCACTTCCAATGCCTGTAGTTCGTGGTTCGCCATGATGTGATGGGCGAGGGCCCGCTTTTCCTGCTCGAATAACGCAGTGGGTTTCGGCATGGCAGGCGCGGTGCGAGGGGCAGCGAACTGCAGACTGGCCGGGCGCGTCGGTTCTTTGATGCGCAGCGGTTCTCCCGGACTGTCATCAGTTAAAATCGGCGGGGCGGGCTTGAGTTTCTCTTCCAGTGAATCACTGAGGAGAACCCGTTCTGCAAACTCACGAATTTCCATGTTGGTCAATTTGTTGTTGAAGGAGTGTAGCGGGCACGAAAGAGGGCCACACAGCCAGTCACTTTCAGATCCACATCAGTATAACGACTCTGGAGCTGAGATAGTAACTCATCCCGACTGTCTGCAGAGTTAGTGAAGATCTTTTTCTGATTGTAAAAGTTCATTAATTTGCGTGCAGGCAGGCTCCGCGGAATTCCTTCTGCCAGAATGGTCGAGCCCGAGATAATGGCTCCGGGGTTCAGCCACTGATTGAGATGATCGAAAAGAGTCGACTTCGAACTCAGATCGCCGGGCAGGCAATGCAGCAGATAATTCAGACTGACCGAATCGAAACCCTGTGGCTGGTCGGGCAGGGGTTGCAGAATATCCGCCTGATAAGTTTCTGGGGTATATCTGCTGGCCCGACTGGCTGCTGCTGCGAGGCTGTTCGGATTCAGGTCGAGCAGACCCAGCCTGACATTCGAATCCGGAAACGCACAATGGTCCAGATAGTAACCGGTACCGACTCCCACATCCAGATGATTGGCGGTCAGACTCTGGTTCATCCAGTTCAATATGGTTTTCGTTCGGCATTTCCAGATCAGGGAGTTGGAGATCCCCAGCACCCAGATGTCATAAATCGATAAAATGCGTTTGGAATAGACGGCCTGGCCGGCGGCGCTTGCTTCAGTTGGAGAATTCATGCTGTGATATTAATAAGAATTGCTGCTTTTGGGAATCGTAATCATCCCGTGGCGCGGACCAGATACCCACCGGGCAGGCGTTTCACTACTTTACGCATTTCCAGAATCGTGAGAGTGGAAAGAATCCGGGAGGAATCGAGATTGCTCGACTGGACGATTTCGTTGAGGTGCTGTGGTTCCAGTGTGACCAGATTGAGAATATCACGTTCAAATTCACTCAACGAGAGTTCTCGTGGCGTATGGACTTCCCGGTTGTTTGCTGTCATGACAGGTGTCTTCGCCGGGCCGAGTCCTTCCAGGATGTCTTCTACATCTCTGACGAGCATGGCACCGTCGCGAATCAGGTCATGACAGCCGGCACTGGCGGGATGATCAATACGACCGGGGACAGCGAAGACTTCGCGACCCTGTTCGTAAGCGTGTCTTGCGGTATGTAATGCTCCACTTTTGCGACCTGCTTCAATCAGCACCACGCCCATAGAAAACCCGCTGATAATGCGATTACGTTGCGGGAATAAACCAGCGACCGGTGCCTGGTCCAGAGGGAATTCTGTAACGATGGCGCCCTGCAGGGCGACTGCTTCCGAAAGCTCCCGGTGTTCGGGAGGGTAAATGTGTGCCAGTCCGGTTGCCATGACGGCGATCGTTCGTCCCCCCGCTTTGAGTGCGCCGGTGTGAGCCGCCTGGTCAATTCCTCGGGCAAGACCACTGACAACGGTGATCCCGGCGCGTGCCAGCGCTGCGGCGATCTTTTCTGCCTGCTGTAATCCGTAATGCGTGCATTTCCGTGAGCCGACGATGGCGACCGCCAGTTCGTCTTCCGGCAGCAGGCTCCCTTTGCAGTAGAGTAACGAAGGAGGATCGGGCATTTCTCGCAGGAGTGAAGGGTACTCGGCTGACTCTTCAAACAAGATCTGGTAACCGGATGCGCGACAGCGCCGGAGTTCGTCTTCCGCAGTCGATTTTGCTTCGCGATAGATAATCGCATCTGCCAGTTTGGTCCCGATACCCGGGACGTTGAGTAATTCCTGACGGGGGGCATTGAGAATTTGAGCCGGGCTCCCAAACTGGTCCAGTAACATTCGACGGATCCGCGGGCCGACACCCCGAATCAGATTTAGCTGGATCAGTTCGAGGAGTGACTGATCGGATTCCTGTATTGGCTCGCCCATTTTTGCAGGACCTTCATTTCAGACGGACTGTGTGATTCACGAACGTACATGCTCCCAGAAAAGGTATGAAAAAACAACTAAGATCGGCTCTCATTCCCGGGTAAGCGGCTGTTCACACTTGACAGCAGCCGCCTGCAGCCTCTAAACACGAAGCACACCATTCTGAACTCCGTTAAGGTCAAGTACATGCTGGACAAGATTTTCTTTATCATTGCCTGCATCATCATTCCCGTTTTATGGGGCGTGATTGTGAACTGGATCTTCAACCAATGGCAGGATCGCTCGAACGACAACTCAGACGACGACTATATTTTCCCTGATTATCAGATCTGAGGCGGCGGCGTTATGGGTTTTGGATGGTTCGATTTTTTTCTGATTTCCACCACTGGAGGGCTGATCGGCTTTCTGGCGGGCATGTTCGGAGTCGGCGGCGGGTTTCTGCTGGTTCCTATTTTGAATATAGTGCTGGGAATTCCCATGGAACTGGCTGTCGGCGCGAGTGCCTGTCAGGTTCTGGGACCTGCAACAACATCGCTACTCGCGCGGAAAATCAAGGTTCGAGATCTGTTTTTTCCGCTGGTGATTACGGGGGGACTGTTATTAGGCGTCATTGCCGGTACGGGGATTCTGGAACACGCGAAATCATCTGCTGCTGTCATGCTTAATGGTAGAAACATTATTGTCGCGGATCTGGTGGTGCTGATTGCCTATTTCCTGATGTTGACCGGGCTGGGAGTGCTTTCATTACGAAGTGCCCGTCGCGATGATTCAGAATTGAGTGGAACGCTGTTTACAGATCGATTCCAGATACCACCAGTAGTTCGATTTCCCGGTTTGGTTGAAGCGCCGCTTTCGATTCCAGTCATTGCGTGGTTTGGTCTGGGGCTGGGGCTCGTCTCCGGGCTTCTGGGGATCAGTGGAGGCATCCTGTTATTTCCGATACTGATTTTTGGTCTGGGAATTCCCACCCATCGGGCAATCACCTGCAGTCTGGTGATCGTCTGGGTCGTGGCATTCCAGTCAACGATCGCGCACGCCTGGCATGGCAATATCAGTATCATGATAGTAATCGCACTCCTGTTCGGGGGAACGGTGGGTGCCCGGCTGGGATCGGACCTGAATGCCCGACTCAAAGGGCTGCAACTGAGACGGCAGTTTGGCTGGTTATTAATCTCCGTGGCTCTTATGATTGGGATGCGGCTGGTGTTTCTGCTGGCAGGATAAAACATCGTAAGTGGAGATGAAATAATGGCAAATAAATCCATCCTGTTTTTAACAGGTGATTATGTTGAGGACTATGAAATCATGGTCCCGTTCCAGGCATTAACGATGGTGGGATACCAGGTCGATGTGGTCTGTCCGGATAAAAAAGCGGGAGAGATTATCCGCACTTCGATTCACGATTTTGAAGGCGATCAGACTTACTCGGAAAAACGGGGACACAACTTTACGTTGAATGCCACCTTTGCTGATGTGAATGCAGACGACTATACAGCTTTGCTGATTCCCGGCGGACGGGCACCGGAATACATTCGCCTGAATAAACGTGTGCTTGAAATCACACGTCAGTTTGCGATCGCAGGTAAGCCGATTGCTGCTATCTGTCATGGACTTCAGCTGCTGGCTGCCGCTGGTGTGTTGAAAGACAAAAGCTGTACTGCTTACCCGGCGTGTGCCCCCGAGGTCACTCTCGCCGGAGGCACGTTTGTGGAAACACCCATTGATGGCGTTCACGTGGATGGAAACCTGGTTTCCGCACCTGCCTGGCCGGCTCATCCGCAGTGGCTGGCGGCGTTTCTGAAAGTGTTGGGAACCAAAATCGAGTTGTAATATTCGTGACACTGAAGTATCGGTATCACTTTGAATCGGGGAGAGACGTGGATGTCGTGTTGTTCTATTAACTGGTCGACGATTGGTGCAGCGTTGGGCGGACTGGCTGTCATTATCGGTGCCTTCGGTGCCCATGGCGTCGATGGATATTTTGCTGAGAAATATGCCGGTCAGGTGAAAACGGTTTCGGGGGTAGAGGTACCCGCGGCAGAGAAATATCTGAACGATTTCAAGACCGGCGCGCAATACCAGATGTACCACTCCATTGCTTTGTTGCTGGTCGGATTTGCCGGATTGACTTCGCAGAAGAAAAAGCTGTTGAATATAGCCGGCTGGTGTTTCCTGCTGGGAATCATTTTTTTCTCCGGAAGTCTTTACGTTTTGACGCTCAGTGGTCAGACTTTCTGGGGAGCCATTGCGCCAATTGGAGGAACTCTGCTCATTGTCGGCTGGTTTTCTTTTGCTGCGGGAATCTGTTCCTGTGGCGGAAATTCCACTGATGTGTCAGGTCCCGAAACTCCTGCCTCTACCTGATACCTGATTTGCAGGACCATCATAATATACAATGATCGAATGAGATCATTCCCACCTTCTTTTCAGAATAGAGAATTTTATGCTGATTTTTGATGCACACCTTGATATGGCCTGGAATGCCTGCGAATGGAACCGGGATCTGGAATTACCTGTCAGTGACATTCGCAAATTTGAACGTCAGTTTGAAAATATAATTCCCGGCGAAGCAACGGTTTCCTGGCATGCCCTGCGTCAGGGGGGCGTGGGAATGACGATCTCCACGCTGCTGCCTCGACTGCATCGCAAAGACGCGGCGTTGACGCATTATCAATCGAGAGAAGCCGCCTATGGTGTGGCCATGGGGCAGTTGGCTTATTACCGGGCGATGGTAGCGAAAGGCGTCTTAAGAGAGATTCCCGACAGCAGCACACTCGCCAGTCATATCGCTGAATGGGAAGCCAATGAAACAGCTGCCCGCGCGGAAGGAAGTACGATTCCCATTGGTTTCATCCTGAGTATGGAAGGGGCACCGCCGATTCTGTCTCCCGAACAGATTGGTGACTGGTTTGATGCCGGGCTGCGAATCTTAGGACCCGCCCATTATGGTCCCGGTCCCTACTGTTTTGGAACAGGCAGTGAAGGGGGGCTCAAAGAGCAGGGGCCCGCGCTGCTGAAAGAGATGGATGGGGTGGGTATGCTGCTGGATGTGACACACCTCGCCGATCAGTCATTCTGGGAGTCGCTGGAAATCTTCCAGGGACCAGTGCTTGCCAGCCACCACAACTGCCGGTCTCTGGTGAATGCCGACCGTCAACTGACGGATGAGCAGATCAAAGCGTTGATCGAACGTGGTGCCGTAATCGGTTGTGCCTTTGATAACTGGATGATCAAACCGGGCTGGACGATTGGGGTTTCTGATCCCAAAACCACTTCAGTGGAGGATATTGCCAATCATACCGATCACATCTGCCAGCTGGCAGGAAATGCAAAGCATTGCGGCCTGGGAACGGACCTGGATGGCGGTTTCGGAAAAGAACAGACGCCCCACGATCTGGATACGATCGCCGATCTGGGGATATTCGCCGGGATTCTGGAAAAACGGGGATACAGTTCTGAAGACATCAAAGGCATCATGTCGCAGAACTTTGTGGATTTCTTCCTGAAGGCATTACCAGAGAGCTGAGAATATCAGATATTCTAGAGGTTTTGTTCGCTGTATCCTGTTGTTTATCAATGGGATACGGCGTTTTTTTATTTTTCCGACAAACTTTTTGAAAAACTTTCAAGAACCTGAAATGAGCGGCGAATAACTCCCTGTGACGTGGCCGATCGGTTTGGCCTACTGTTCCGAATCGAACAATTGTTGTTGTATTGAGGGAGTCTGGACAATGATATTCATGTGTAAGAAATTTGTGATAGGTGCTGCAGTGCTGGCCACGCTGGGAACCTTCGTCTTTGGCCGCGATGTGGTGAGTTATGTGAAAACTGCCGGCAATTCTGTCAGACAGGCGGTCAAGTCAGAAGTTCCCGTTGATTTCGAAGTCGACCGGGCTCGTAAAATGGTGGAGGATCTGGTGCCGGACATTCGTCGTTGTATGCATGTGATTGCAGAGCAACAGGTAGATGTCGAAACATTGCAGAGCGAGATTCATGATACAGAACTCGCCATGAAACAACAGAAAGATGCGATGTTCACCCTGCGATCAGACTTGGAGTCGAACGAGACCGAATTTGTGTATGCAAGTCGGACCTACAGTAAAGACGATATCCGTAGCGATCTGGCACAGCGGTTTGATCGTTATAAAGTCGCGACCGACACGCTGAAGCGAAACGAACAGATTTTGAAAGCTCGTCAAAAGGCTCTGGATGCCAATCGTGAGAAGTTGGAAAATATGCTGTCTGCCAAGATGGACATGGAAGTACAGATCGAGCAGCTGGAAGCACGTCTGAAATCGGTTCAGGCAGCAGAAACCGTCAGTAATCTGGAGATCGATAATTCTCAACTGACCCGTGCCAAGAGCCTGATTAAAGACTTGAACAAGCAACTGGATGTCAAAGAAAAGATGCTGGATGCAGAAGGAAAATTCACTGGCCTGATTCCCGTCGATACTAAAGTGGAAGAAAAACGGGATGTCGTCAAGCAGATGGATGAATACTTCAGAACTAAATCAGGCGATCGTGTCGCCATTCAGTAAAAACGACTGAAAGATAAACAAATTGGCGCGAGTGGTGGCAGGTGGTTCTTGTTTTCGAGTAGAGCTGCCTGCCGCTTGCCAGTTTGATGTCCCGATGAAAATCTGAGTGATCCCTGACGAAAATAGCATCCTAAGCGATCACTTGTTGAACTCATTCGTTAAAATAAAGTGTGAATTGTTTTAACAATTGTGCCTCTCACTTCCTGATTCCGGAGAATTACCTTGGGCTTCTTCACTTCATCATCCAGACAGGATCAGGCAGCGAAATCTTCCGCTGGCGTGAGCTATCTGCTGTGGATTGATGGGGTCGGAACGTACCTGGTCTACTTACCCGAGACCCTGAAAATTGGTGGTCCGGGGGAAACAGGCGTGACAGGCGGCCTGGCCTCGGAATGGGCTGATTTATCAATACTGGCCAATCTTTCGCGACACCATGCGTCGATCACCCGCTCAGGAGAGAATTATTTTCTGGAAGCGATGGCTCCCGTTTTCTGTAATCAGCGTGCGATCAATGATCGTGTCTTGCTCACGGATCAGGCGGCGCTTAGACTGAATACAGATACAGTCCTCACATTCCGGCAGCCGACGGCCCTGAGTGCATCCGCCTGTCTCGAATTCACGAGTCATCATCAGCCACAACAGCGACTGGATGGTGTCGTACTGATGGCGGAAACCTGTCTGCTGGGAGCGAACAGCGAAAATCATGTCGTCTGCCCACACTGGCCAGGAACTGTCATATTGTATCGACAGGGGAATCAGGTCTTGTGTCGCTCCCGGCTGGCAATCGATGTAAATGGGATGTCAGTTTCACAGGGAACCGTTTTGACCCCGGGTTCTCTAGTCACTGGCCCTGAGCTGCGTTTCCGCTGGGAGGTTGTCGCTTAAATCGAACAGGGGTTTTACTCGCGCTAATGAATACGTGCCATGATGGAAATTGGAATAATGATGTCACTCCTTGGTTTACTGTTTGCTTTGATTTCAATGGCTTTGAGCCTGCTCTTATTTGTACTCTGGATCTGGATGTTAATTGACTGTATCAAATACGAACCTTCCACTGGAAATGATAAAATTATCTGGGTGTTGGTAATCGTTTTATTGAATGGGATTGGGGCACTGCTTTACTACTTCATTCGTCGACCGGAACGGATAAAACTGACGGGGCAGTAATCTCAGGAAAAAAATGATCCAGGGACACTTTGAGAACGTTATTAAAATAGTTGAGAAATGAATCGTAAACCGTACAACTGTCATGTTGTTTAACGGATGGAACGAAAAATGAAATTCACCTTTGCACCAGAATCGAAACCTTTAGAAGGATTTACGATCAAACGCGCCATCGACCGGGGCGGATTTGGTGAGGTGTATTATGCGTTGAGTGATTCCGGCAAAGAGGTCGCTTTGAAGCTGTTGCAGCAGAACATGGATATTGAGTTACGTGGCGTAACGCAGTGCCTGAATCTGAAACATCCTAATCTAGTGACCATTTTTGATGTCAAAACAGACCGGGACGGCGATCACTGGGTGGTCATGGAATATGTATCCGGTCAGGGTCTGGATAAGGCGCTTCATCAGTATCCGCAGGGTATGCCGATGGAGCAGGTTCGCTATTGGCTGTCGGGCATTTCAGAAGGATTGTCTTACCTGCACAGCCGCGGCCTGGTACACCGGGATCTGAAACCGTCCAATGTCTTCCGCGATGGAGAGACCATCAAAATTGGTGATGTCGGCTTATCCAAATTCATCACCCACAGTCGACGAAGTGCCAATACTCAAAGTGTAGGGACCGTGTATTATATGGCTCCCGAAGTCGCGCGCGGCCGCTACGGCAAAGAAGTGGACGTGTATGCGGTAGGTGTAATGGTTTATGAAATGATCACAGGTGTCGTTCCCTTCGATGGGGAATCGACGGCGGAAATTCTGATGAAGCATCTGTCAGAAAAGCCGGACCTGAGCCGTTTACCAGTACATTTGCAGGCGGTGATGGGACGTGCTCTGGAAAAAGATCCTCAAAAGCGAATCGGCGATATCAAAACATTCAAACAGGAATTTGAGCGCGCTCTGTTTCAACGCGAGACGGTGACGGAAATTCCCGATGCTGCATTTGAAACCTTTGCGAGTGTTGCTGCCCCGATGCAACATTCGGACGGGGTGAGGCAGACCTCGCGCGTCTCGAACAATCAGAGTTCCTGGGAGTATAAGACGCTATTAGGACCTGCAATCATTTTGATGTTTCTACTTATCGGGTTGATGGGAGCCACGATGGCCAGCCTGGGGGCCGGTTTTGCACATTTTATTCTTTGTCTCCCTTTCGTGATGCTTTTCAGTGGAGCCGTTGTCATGGCGTGTGTGTTCGGGCGACGGTTTTTTACCAAAGGAATAGCAGCGATTGTGAAGGGCCCGCCTCCCATCAGCAATTTATGGGATAAAAAACAGAAGAGGCAAGAGACGCAGACCTTTGATCAATATCGTGAATCCCATCTGGATAAGACGCAAATCATAAAAGAAGAAGAACGAAAGAAAGCAGAAGCACAACCTCAGCAGACAAATCACCAGAAACGACAGAAGCCATATTATCCTCGTGCATTAACACCGCGCACTCCCCGCGCGATTTCGCACCGGACGCGGTTGTACAACCTCTCGGTCTCAATGATCAAGGCGGTATTCTGCACGCTGGTGATCGTCGTGGGGCTGGTCTGTTTTACCGATGGATCTTTTTTTCAGGGAGCCATGGGCGATATGTCTCGGGGCGTCATGCGGGGATACAACTACGCACCGTTCTGTCTGCTAACCTGCGGGACGCTTGTTGCTGCCTGGAGTGTCTTAGCAGTCGCGAAGCTGACTGAAGGTAAATCCTATGATCAGAGCACTCGCCGAATCATCTGGCTGACGACTGGAGCTGCTGTCGGAGCAATCATCTACCTGCTGCAGACAGAAGTCCTGATGACCACAATCGGTTTCGCTCGCGAAGATTACCTGGGGTTGAGACCACTGTTTGATGCCGTCGGCCCGAATTCGCTGGTACTGGTGAATGGTCAACCCAGCCTGTTCAGCTACGTGATCTTTTTCGGAGTTCTGTTTTGTTTCCGTCGCTGGTGGTGGCACGCCGATTCATTCCGCCCCCGAAAATTCCGGGTTTTATCTGTGCTGATCACAGTCTTTACCGCTTATATCATTACTGCCATCTGGGCGTTTCCGATGATCCCGGCAATGTGCTGGGCAGCTATTATCTCAAGCGTCGTGCAGCTCTCAGCCAGCTGGATTCCACCCGAGCAACGCTATATTGAAATGAAAGGGGACGCACGATGATGATCGGAATACTGGAACTGTTAATTTTAGTGGTCGTGGTCCCCGTTGTCATTCTGATGGCAGCAGCCGTTGTACGCTATCTCTCGCAGCAGAACGTTTCGCGGCTGTTAATCTTCGGCGGTCTGGCTGTACTGGGGTTCCTTTTTCTGGCAGGTCCCGGTCTCTTTATTGTCAGGAAGATGTCCTCGTCATCGATTCAAAATGTTCAGGAAGCAACCGCAGTCTCGCCGCAGGACGTTGAGTATCCCGTCCGCCTTGAGCCGAAAAGGAAAGGCATTCATGCTGAGATCCCTCAGGCTGCGGTGCAGGAGAAAATTAACGATAATCAGCCCCTGGTGGCATCCAAGCCCTTTAAGCTTCAAAAAACCGTTAAGAACATTCCCTCACAACAGAAGGATGCTGAATTGCCGGACTGGGTGGTCGAGGGAGTTCATTCAGCGGTGCTTGAGGAAAACAATCTGATTAATAGCAGCCGCCCGGTGTTTCAGTCCGGTTTGTTTGCGACCCGAGAGGAAGCGCTTCAGGATGCGTTGGCGAAAGCAAGGCAGCAGATGCAGACCAATCTGATGATGCGAGAGCCCTGGTTGAAAAACAATGTGTGGCAACTGGACCCGGAACTGTTCAGACAGACTGCCTACCGCCGCCCTCACTTCCAGACGGTTGAGCATGATTTTGGTGATGTGTTGAATTCAGGAAAGTCATTCAAGCAAGATATGTTCAGGGCATATGTGGAAATTGAAAACACGCCTGTAGTGAGACAGCAGTTACTCACCCGCTGGAAGCAGAACATTGGCAATGAACGCAGCCTGTGGGTGGGCAGTGTTTTTGGTCTGATGACATTGATGTGTATCGGAGCTGCCGTTTATTTGAGAACCGACTCGGATCAGGCTACAATCCATTCGTCTCATTAATTTCTCTTCTAATCAGTCTGTGATGGACTTATGCCGATCGACGAAGCCGACCAGCTGCTGGTCTCACAAATCAAAGCCGGTGATGCGGAAGCCTGGTCCGAACTGATTGCCCGATATGAAGGTCGGTTGCTGGCATTTGTGAACAGCCGCCTGCGCAATCAGTCGAGCAGTGAAGATGTCGTTCAGGAAACGTTCCTGGGTTTTCTGATCAGCCTGCCCAATTACGATCCTGGCACTCCTTTAGAATCGTTTCTGTTTGCCATCGCCTCTCATAAACTGACAGATTTACTGCGCAAACAGGGGCGGCGACCGACAATTCCCCTGTTTCCAGAGGAAAGTGGCGCGCGGGAAAATCATCGTGAACCAGCCGGACATACGCGGGTGGCATCCAGCCTGGCACGCAGCAAGGAACGCAAATCCAAAGAAGAGCAGATCATCTGTGTGAGTCTGCAGACGCTGATTGATGCCTGGATCAAAAATGGTGAGTTCGAGCGACTGCAGTGTATCGAACAGCTGTTTGTTTCAGGAAAAGCAAATAAAGAAGTGGCGCTGCAACTGCAGATCACAGAGCAGGCGGTCGCGAACCACAAGCACTTTGTGGTAGGTAAACTGAAAGACGCGATAAAAACCGCGCAGATTCAGGATGCAGATCTTGACGGGCTGGGGCTGAATTAGTCAACAACGAACCGCGCAGCAAAAAACCTCGCCTGATCATCACAGGACGAGGTTTTAATCTTCTCAGGTCAGCTGCTACATCAAATTAGAATTTGATGTGCTTGCGTTTTGCCTTACGTGCTTTGGCACTGGCAGGACGGCGACCGTGATTTGCTTTTTTCAGTTTACGCTGTGTTTTAGCCATGACGTTATCCTTTAATGGTCTTCAGATATTGCTTATCGAGACCACATGTTGACTGATGAGGCCTACAGAAAGTATCGGTTTCGGGCCGGGTATTCTAGTCGAAGCCTCTCCTGAAAAAAAGCCAATCAGTCAAAAAACACCACGACTCAGACGATTTCTTCTGCTTTTGTTCAGAATTTTGAGTCCAAATTCGTTTTGGAGGGCCTCGGGTATGTGGACTGTTGTTCCAAGTCGGGTTAGCATGGATGAGATCAGCCGGATACTGGACAAATAAGACGTCGGTTTAACTGAAGAAGATCATCATGCTGGCCAAGCTATATACCTACTCGCTGTTTGGTATTGATGCCAAACCCGTGGAAGTGGAAGTTGATATCTCTCCCGGGGCGATGCCTAAGACGATTCTGGTGGGCCTGGCGGAAGCAGCCGTCAAAGAGAGCACACACCGGATTGAGCGAGCTTTAGTTAATAGTGGCTACAATCGCCCCATCGATCGCATCGTTATCAACCTGTCTCCCGCTGATCTTCCCAAGGATGCTGCATCGTTCGATCTCCCTATTGCATTGGGCCTGTTGACTGCCAGCGGGCAGTTGGCTTCAGATCGCTTTCAGGATTACGCCGTGGTGGGGGAACTGGCGCTGGATGGCACGATTCGTCCGGTTCGCGGTGCGCTTTCGATGGCACTGGCGGCTCGCGAGCAGGGGAAACAGGGTTTACTGGTTCCCGTTCAGAATGCCGAAGAAGCAGCCGTCGTGGATGGGTTGGATGTCTTCGCAGTTGGTACGCTGGCAGAAGCCGTCGGCTTTTATACAGGCTCTTTACCCATCGAAGCAGTTGAGTTCTGTTGGGAAAATGCACTGGAAGAGCATGGTCATTACGATATCGACTACAGTGATGTGAAAGGACAGGAATACGCGAAGCGGGCAATCACAGTCGCTGCTGCCGGCATGCATCACCTGCTGATGATAGGATCTCCCGGGACCGGGAAGACCCTGCTGGCATCGCGGATCAGTACCATTCTGCCGCGTCTCTCTCAGGAAGAGAGCCTGGAAACAACACGTATCTACAGTGCAATGGGGCGGCTGCCCAGTGATCAGTCGCTGGTGATGCTGCGCCAGTTTCGCACGCCCCATCATACCATCAGCGAGGCAGGGCTGGTGGGGGGAGGCTCTACGCCCGCACCGGGAGAAATCAGCCTGGCGCATAATGGGTTACTGTTTCTGGATGAGCTGCCTGAATTCAATCGGCGGACATTGGAAGTCTTGCGACAACCATTAGAAGGGGGTGAAGTGACCATCTCACGGGCGATCGGCAGTGTGACTTTTCCTGCGAATGTGATGTTGATTTCCGCAATGAATCCCTGTCCCTGTGGCTACCTGTCTGATCCGCGGCGGAAGTGTTCGTGTAATCCGATGCAGATTGAACGTTATCTGTCCAAGATCAGCGGGCCCCTGCTGGATCGGATTGATATTCATATTGAAGTGCCCCCGGTTCCCTTCCGTGAACTTTCCAATCAGACAACGGGAACCAACAGCGCGACGATGCGCGAACAGGTACTGGATGCCCGCGAGATTCAGGCACGACGGTTCGCGAACGAGTCCACCTCACACAATGGCCGCATGACGCCAAGACAGTTAAGAAAACACAGTCAACTGGCTTCAGATGCAGAAGGCCTTCTGAAATCCGCTATGGAAGAAATGGGACTGTCTGCCCGCGCACATGACAAAATATTACGTATCAGCCGGACTATTGCAGACCTGGATCATTCTGATCAGATCACCGCGGCGCACATCAGTGAAGCCATCAATTACCGCACATTGGATCGCCAGTTCTGGTCCTGATGGCGGTTTCACTGCCAGATATTTCCGCTTATGAAGACGGTCCGGTCGATTCTACAGTGGCAGAGAGACGGGCGAGGGTTTCCAGTAATTTCCGTCTGTCAACCGGCTTGGTGGCATAGGCGTCACACCCGGCAGTCAGGCATTTCTCCATATCATTTTTCATCGCGTGAGCCGTTAGGGCGATAATCGGTCGCGTATAACCGGCTTCTCTCAGCTTGCTGGTAGCGGTGTATCCATCCATAACAGGCATCTGCATGTCCATCAGAACAAAATCATAGGGTTCTGCAGCCAGTTCTGCAGCCATAATTTGATCGTAACCCAGTTGCCCGTTATCTGCCAGATCAACGTGCATCCCTTCCTTTTTCAGCAGAAATGAAATCAGTCGTTGATTATCCAGACCATCTTCGACGACCAGAACCCGGCTAGACGAAATTGTTTTGCCAATGTGGTCCGATAGTTCCTGGCTGCATTCCGTCGCGGTACTGTTGAAGGAATTCTGATCCACTTGCTGGAGTCGCACTCCCTCAAGAGATCCCGTGTTGACGGAGATAGTGAAGGTGCTTCCCGATCCGATTGTACTGGTGACATGAATACGTCCTCCCAGCATTTCCGAGAGGCGTTTTGAAATGGCCAGCCCCAGACCTGTCCCTCCATATTTTCGGGTTGTCGAGCTATCTGCCTGAGTAAATGGTTGATAAATCTGTGCGAGTGCCGTTTCGGAAATTCCGATCCCGGTATCAATCACATCAAATTGTAGCTGGGCAAAGCCATCTTCCAGATGGATGGTTCTGGTTCGTAGTTCAACATAACCGGAATCGGTGAACTTAATGGCATTTCCCAGGAGATTGATCAGAATCTGTCTCAGACGGGTCGGGTCTGTCACAATTGTTTCTGGAATCGGATTATCAAAAGAGACAACTAATTCAAGTTCTTTCAGGTCGGCTTTAATCTGCATCAAAGCGATGATGTCACGGATCAATTCAATCGTATTGACGGGCACCTGTTCCAGTTCGAGTTTACGTGCTTCGATTTTAGACAGGTCCAGAATATCGTTGATGACGCCAATCAGGTATTCACCATTACGTTTCACGATGTTTGCTGATTCAATATCTTCCTTTTTCCGCAGGTTGTTCAACAGGATATCCGTGAACCCCAGAATTGCCGTCATGGGGGTACGGATTTCATGGCTCATATTGGCCAGAAATTCACTTTTCGCTTCACTCGCTGCTTCGGCCCGTTTCCGTGCTTCATTTAATGACCGTTCGTAGTCTTTGCGCTCACTGATATCCTGGATAATGCCGGTGAAAATTTCCCGGTCTGCCAGGAGAACAGAGCTGACAGCAAGTTCCGCAGGGAAAGTAGATCCATCATTGCGCTGGGCCACGATTTCCTGGCGCGAGCCAATGGCTCGTACCAGTTGCGGATTCAACTCGCCACTCGAATACTTATGTTGAATTTTCTGATGCAGCGGAGGAATGAGGAGGTCGATACTTTTCCCGATCGCTTCATGGTTGTAGTAGCCAAACAGATATTCGGCTCCCCGATTGAATTCTTCAATCTTCCCCTCCAGATCAATTGTGATAATCGCATCCATGACATTATCCATGATTGATCGGTAACGCACTTCACGGTCTTTGACATCTGATAGAAGAATTTCCTGTGCATCCAGTACCCGGTTGTATTGATAGCCGACAATCCCTGCTTCGGTGAAATTGTCGACATCTGCCCGGGACTGTTTGTTTCCCTTTTCATGGGAGATCATGGTTTCCAGCAGGCTGTGCAGTTCGGTTGAAGCGCCGTGTTCGGCAACATTCAGTCCGATTTTTTCATCCGACACACTGACACGGATCGGCATAAAGTGATTTACCAGTTTCATGATGATCCAGATGCTGCCGAAACTCCAGACAAAACAGACCCCTGCTCCCAGTGACTGAATTCCCAGCTGGGAAATGCGTGAAACGCCACTTGGGAACAGACTGGTATCAGCAAATAACGCGACGGCGAGTGTCCCCCATGCGCCGGCAAAACCGTGCACAGGAATCGCTCCAACCACATCATCGATTTTGAAACGCACTTCCATAAGCCAAAGTGAAGCCAGCATCACACTACCAGCAATAAAGCCAATGAGAAGGGCACTGGGGTAACTGACGGCATTGCAGGATGCTGTGATGGCAACCAGACCAGCCAGTGAGCCGTTAAAGATTTTTTCGACGGAGATTTGATCTGAGACAATTAATTCCCAGAGTAAAACGCATATCCCCCCCGAGATTCCGGCAAGGATAGTATTGAGAATAATCGACGGCACCTGTCCGTTTAAGGCGAGCGTGCTGCCTCCGTTAAAACCGAACCAGCCAAACCAGAGAATTAAAAATCCCAGAGCCGCCATCGGCAGGTTGCTGGATGAAAAACGATGTTTGTTTTTATCGTCGGTGAAACGACCTGTTCTTGGGCCCAGTATCAGGACAGCTGCCAGGGCAGACCAGGCACCAACAGAATGTACTACGCTTGAGCCGGCAAAGTCGAGAAACCCCAGTTTTCCGAGCCAGCCCGCAGGAGCTCCTGTGGCATCCCGGGCCCAGGCCCAGTGACCAAACAGCGGATAGGCGAATGCACCGATTCCAACGGCCAGCAGCAGGTAGGCACGAAACCGCATTCGTTCTGCCACAGCACCCGAAGAAATCGTCATCGCTGTACTGCAGAAAACCAGCTGAAACAGAAATACAACGGTGGGCCAATGCGTGTTACTGGTGTCTTCAAAAGCGAACTGAGTTGTGCCCACCCAGCCGCCATAAGACTGACCGAACATTAAGCCAAAGCCGAACAGCCAGAAAATTATGACTCCAATGAAGAAGTCTACAATGTTCTTGGTCGCGACATTGATGCTGTTTTTGGATCGAGAGAGGCCGGATTCCAGGCAACAGAAGCCAGCCTGCATCAGAAAAACCAGGCTGGTACAAGTCAGTACCCAGATTGTGTTTGTAGTTAACTCATGAGACATGAGACGAAGGGCCTGTCAGGATCGATATCCAGCCGTGAAACGCGAATAGCGGCTGGTTGACTATTTGAAACATACGCTTCCCAACTTTAGGTTGTGAAAGGCAGCAGTCAAAAAAAAATATGAGTGAAAACACTCTATTCGCGGATGTTCAAAAGATCGACTCAGATGTGCAGGCGAGTGATCGGAATAACTGTTAGAGTCGGCCTGACTGGCCCGTGGGATTTAAGGCATTCCGATCAAACAGCAGGCGTTTCCAGGGAGAGTGGATTGGGTTTTTCGACCGGCGGGAAACGCCCGGGGGCATTTTCCGTATACCACTGATCGAGTACCTTTAACCAGTCAGCAGCTGTTTTGACTGCAATAAACGCTTTCTTGATCTCAGCGTATTGAGGGTGCAGTTCCGAATAGAAAATGCCGAACTTCCGCATCGTGTTGCAGACTTTTTTATCGCCGTAAAACTCCCGTGCCAGTTCAAAATGTGCGGAAATGACTTCGCGCTGCTCTGTGACATCGGGAGGGGAGATCGATTTGCCACGCAGCAGATCGGCCGTCTGTTGAAAAATCCAGGGGTTGCCAATCGCGCCGCGGGCAATCGAAACACCATCCACACCCGTCACACGTAACATATCCAGACAGGACTGCGGCGAAAACAGGTCTCCACTCCCAATTACGGTTTTTTCACCCGCGTGTTGTTTGACCTGTTTCAGAAACTCCCAGTTACTCGGGCCAACATACTTCTGATGTACGGTGCGCCCATGTACGGTAATCGCCGCCAGTCCGCGTGCGAATGCGCCATCGAAAATTTCAAAGAAATTGTCTGCTGATTCACTGCTGTCATCGATGCCACGCCGCATTTTCAGGGTGACCGGTATCTCTGCAGGCACGGTATCTCGCACGCGAGAGATAATATCCAGCGCCACTTCCGGCTGACTTAAATGATATCCGCCACGACAGCGACTCATCACCTTTTTGACCGGGCAACCGAAGTTGATGTCTATCACGTGGAAACCGGCGTCAACCAGCCTCCGGGCAGCCGGTCCGAATTCTTCCGGCTCGGATCCCATCAACTGACCACCTACGGGAAACTCATCCTGATGGCAGTACATCATCGAATGCTGTTTCCCCTGTTTGGACTGAATGATCATGCGATCGATCATCACTTCACAAAGCGTATAAGCAGCGCCGAGTCGCGCGGCAATCACGCGCATGGGATAATCGCTGTATCCGCTCAAGGCTGCCTGGTACAGGGGAAACTCCAGTTGATAGGGGCCCAGAGAAACAGGTTGTAAGGTATTAACGGTCATAGAGCGTGTCGGGTTTTCTATTGATCCAGTAAGTTCAGTTCGAGAGCTGTTCCAGTAATTCCCGGGTGATTTGCCCCGGATGCTCATGGCTGCAGATGACACTACTCACTGCGACTCGGGTGGCGCCTGCCTCCAGTACCTGTTGCAGGTTATCGGCCTGGATGCCTCCGATGGCAAACCACGGCAAGGTGATTTCGGCGGCAACCTGGTTGACGAAATCCAGGCCCGCGTATTCATGCTCGGCAAAATTCTTGGTTGAAGTGGGAAACGTGGGGCCGACACCAATATAGTCAGCACCATCCAGCACCGCCTGACGGGCCTGTTCTATATTATGAGTAGAGACGCCAATCAATCGTCTGGGGCCCACAATCTGTCGCACTTCACGCACGGGCAGCTCGTCCTGGCCAACGTGCACGCCGTCTGCATCAATGGCGATCGCCAGGTCCGGGCGGTCATTCATGATGAGAATTGCACCAGCGTCGCGGGTCCATTCCCGCACGCGTTTTCCATGCGCCAGCAGCTGGCGGTCCGTCATTGATTTTTCACGTATCTGAACCAGATTGACTCCTGCAGCCAGCGATTCCCGTATCGCCGGTCCAGCACCATGATGACACAGGCTTTCCGAAACCAGCAGATAGAGCCGACTGTTTTCCAGTCTGCGTTGGCTGGCGATGCAGGTTAAGATCGTTTTCTCCAGAGTATAGCTGGCATAACGCATCTGTTTGAAAATGGCTGCCGCTTCGGGCGAAAGCAGTTTACTGAATTCTTCCAGGGTCCGCGCTGCTTCCTGCACCCGTTTCAGATTGGCCTGCAGCAGATGTTCCAGCGAAGAACGGTCGATTTCGCTGGTGGTGCTGATCGAAGTGCCGACATCGTTGAGTGTATCACGGCTCGAAATCAGTGTCTCATTACCAATAAAGCTGAGAGCGTCTGTCAGCTGATGCCGCGTTGATTTCAGCAGACTCATTAAATGGGCATCATCCAGCGAAAAGCGGAGGAAGTCCTCAATGACCCGTAAACCTTCCCGCAGCCGATTGGCGGCGGCATCGATGGTTCGCAGTGTATTTGTCTGATCGTCGGCTGTCGCTGCAACCGTCCGCAGAGCGAAATCGACATCAAGCGGTTCTACTGTCTGTCGAAAAATTACATTGATCGAGTCATCGAGCTTCTCTGCGGAAAGAGATCCTGTTCTTTGAAGCCACTCAGATTCTTTTCCCGCGGTTGCCAGCAGCCCCCATAGCAGATGCTCGCTCCCGATTTCCGTGGGGACGTCCGCGCAGCTCGCCTGCTGCATCGCGTGATTTAACACCTCTCTAAAAGCAGGATATTGATGCAGTGCCTGAGACATTTCCAGCGGTTGAACTGGAGAATCAAGAAGCGAGGTGGCGGGATCCTGAGACAGCGGTAACTGGAATTCCTGCAAGATCAGGGCCAGGTCAATCTGATGGGTCCGCATGATTTCGGCGGCCCGCGATTCTTCCAGAGCAAGGGCAGCCAGCAGCGGCGCAAGCGTCGGTTCTGATTCGGCTGATTCGCTGGCAATCCGTTCTGCCTGAATTAAGGCCCTTTGTGCGCCGGCTGTCAGTATATGATGCATGGGAATGGTAAGGTTTCTGGACTGCTAAATGCCTGAAGAAATTGATCGGTGCCGACCGGTGACGCTCCAGTCTTCATTTAAATAGAGTAACCGATCAAAGGCTTATCTTGCTACATTAGGGGTTGGGGACTAGAATTAAAAATGCTGGCCTTGTGGATTGTGTCGATTTTAAGGCTTTGGCAGGGTGGTGATTTTCGCTGTTTTCCATTATGAATCAAACTCCCTGTCCCGGTTTCGTTCAGGCCAGTGAAATTATGAATGTTAAAATGGGTATAATATTTTAGTAAGTTGTGATGTTTCAGTCACTTCCTCAATTGTTCTTGCAGTAGTTTTGGGAAATTCCTCGACGTTTTTTGGTGAGTAACGTATTATTCCTACGAACCTATCTTTTTCAAAGTGCTGTAGCGAATCAATTGAGAATGCCGTAACTGAATGTACACATGCTGTTACGACGTTTTAAAACTTCAGCAGACAATAAACGACAATTCAAATTTCATAAACAGGTTGGGAGAAAGTGATTCCTGAATTGAAACCGCCGGTTTCAGCTCGGATTCACAGTGTTCATCCATAAGAGCCCGGGATGTACGGGCCAGAGGAGAAACAAGTTATGTACGAGCGGTTTACAGATCGAGCTCGAAAAGTGATGCAGCTGGCCAATCAGGAGGCCCAGCGGTTCAATCACGAATATATCGGGACCGAACATATCCTTCTGGGATTAGTCAAAGAGGGTTCAGGTGTCGCAGCCAATGTGCTGAAAAATCTGGACGTGGATTTGAGAAAAATCCGTCTGGAAGTCGAAAAGATTGTGCAGTCTGGACCGGACATGGTCACGATGGGCAAGCTGCCTCAAACGCCGCGTGCGAAAAAAGTCATCGAATATGCCATGGAAGAAGCACGCAATCTGAACCACAACTATGTGGGAACAGAACATCTGCTGCTGGGTCTGCTCCGTGAGCAGGATGGCGTTGCCGCTCAGGTTCTGATGAATCTGGGTCTGAAACTCGAAGAAGTGCGTGAAGAAGTCCTCAATCTTCTGGGTCATGGCCTGGAAGGGGGCGAAGCAGGTGAACGGACTCCTGGAACCGGCAGTCAGAAAGCCGGTAAAAGTAAAACACCCGCGCTGGATAGTTTTGGTCGCGATCTGACCGAACTTGCCAAGCAGAAAAAACTGGATCCGGTTATCGGCCGTTCCAAAGAAATTGAACGCGTCATTCAGATTCTCTGCCGTCGTCAGAAAAACAATCCGGTTCTCTTAGGGGAAGCCGGCGTTGGTAAAACGGCGATCGTCGAAGGCTTTGCCCAGATGGTCGTCAACGGCGAAGTTCCTGACTTGCTCCGCGATCGTCGCATCGTGGTACTCGACCTGGCGATGATGGTTGCTGGTACGAAATATCGTGGTCAGTTCGAAGAACGAATCAAAGCTGTCATGAATGAAGTGCGTCGTGCCAAAAATACGATTCTGTTCATCGACGAATTGCATACGCTCGTCGGGGCCGGTGGTGCGGAAGGTGCCATCGATGCTTCCAACGTACTGAAGCCAGCTCTGAGCCGTGGCGAACTGCAGTGTATCGGTGCAACGACTCTCGACGAGTATCGTAAATATATTGAAAAAGACAGCGCCCTGGAACGACGTTTCCAGAACGTGATGGTGGAACCACCGACTGACTCACAGACGGTTGAAATTCTGCGTGGTCTCCGCGAACGCTACGAAGAGCACCACAAAGTTCAGATCACCGACGATGCTCTGGAAAAAGCGGTCGAACTCTCTTCCCGGTACATCACCGGTCGTTGTCTGCCAGACAAAGCCATCGATGTCATCGACGAAGCAGGGGCTCGTATCCGTCTGAAATCCATGGTGCGTCCTCCCGATCTCAAAGAACTGGAAGAAGAATCAGAACGTCTGAATCAGTCCAAAGAAGAAGCGGTTGCCAACCAGGACTTTGAACTGGCTGCCAACCTGCGGGATCAGGCTGATAAACTGAAAAAACGGAAAGAATCGTTGACTCAGGAATGGCGTGAAAAATCCAAAGAAGTCGATGGCGTAGTCGATGCGGAAGTGGTTGCAGAAGTCGTCGCGAAAATTACCGGCGTACCTCTGACCCGTCTCTCCAGCGAAGACACTGTCCGTCTGCTGAATATGGAAGATGAACTGCATCAGCGCGTCATCAGCCAGGATGAAGCCATCAAACAGGTTTCCAAAGCCGTTCGTCGCAGCCGCAGTGGATTGAAAGATCCCAAGCGTCCGATGGGGGCCTTCCTGTTCTCTGGTCCCACCGGTGTCGGTAAAACATTGCTGGCCAAAACACTGGCCGAGTTCATGTTCGGCGATGAGACTGCTCTGATTCAGATCGACATGAGTGAATACATGGAGAAGCACAACGTCAGTCGTCTGATCGGTGCTCCTCCTGGATATGTTGGCTTTGAAGAAGGTGGTCAGCTGACCGAGAAAATTCGTCGTCGTCCTTATGCCGTCGTGCTGCTGGACGAAATCGAAAAAGCACACCCCGATGTCTTCAACATGTTGCTGCAGATTATGGAAGAAGGCCACCTGACTGACAGCTTCGGTCGCAAGGTCGACTTCAAGAATGTCGTGCTCATCATGACCACTAACGCCGGTGCTCAGGGAATGGCTCACGGGGATGCCTTCGGGTTCCGTAAAGCCGACGATGACACCAGCTATGATGCCATGAAACGAAATCTGATGCACGATCTGCAGAAAGAGTTCAAGCCGGAGTTTCTGGGACGTCTCGATGAAGTCGTTGTGTTCCGTAAACTGACCCGCGAAGAACTGAAGCAGATTGTGGATATCGAACTGGGTAAAGTCCGCAGCCGTCTGAAAGAACAGGGAGTGATCCTCGAACTGACCGACGAAACTCGCGAATTTATCATCGACAAAGGTTCCGAAGGTGGCGAACTCGACTACGGGGCACGTCCGCTGCGTCGCTCTGTTGAACGCTACATCGAAGATCCTCTGGCAGAAGAACTGCTGCGGGGTGCCTTTGAAGGTAAGAACAAAGTGCTCGTCAAGGTCACCGAAGTCGCTGACAAGAAACAGCTTGAATTCGATGGTTCTTACGAAGCAGAAACAGAAGAGCTGGCAACTGTCGGCTCAGTAGAAGGTGACGGTGGTTCTTCCGAAGGGGAGTAAACATCGCCCGTCATCATACATGATGATCAATCGTAAAGAGTCCTCTCTCTCAATGGGTGAGGACTCTTTTTTTATGATTACTGTTGAAATCGCTCAGTTTGACTGCAGGGAAAAACGATGATTCCACGACAACTCGAACCCGAAGTCATGGATACCCGTGAAGAAGCCATTGACTATGACGCCATGGATCATAGTGAAGTGAACCGGCAGTTTGCTGCGTGCGTGCTGCCTGTCATTACTGCTCGCCAGCAGCAACAGGCCAGCACGGGTGATTCGCAGCCGCTTCAAATTCTCGATCTGGGAACCGGAACCGCTCTGATTCCCATCGAGATCTGCCAGCGTGTTTCACAATTGCAGATCATCGCCACCGATCTCGCCGCCGAAATGCTTACGGTGGCGCAACAGAATATCCAGCGCGCCGGTTTGGACAAATCGATTCTGCTGGAGCACGCCGATGCCAAACTGCTCCCCTGTAAAGATCAGAGTTTTGATGGCGTGCTCTCCAACAGTCTGATCCACCACATTCCCGAACCACAGTCTGTCTTCACTGAAATCAAACGCGTCATCAAGCCGGGAGGGTTTCTCTTCGTGCGCGATCTGCTTCGACCCGATTCGTTAGCAGAACTGGATCGGCTGGTCTCTCTTTATGCGGCTGATGCGAATCCGCATCAGCGCCAGATGTTCCGCGATTCCCTGCACGCTGCTCTGACACTGGCTGAAGTCAAAGCCTTACTTCACCGCTGTCACTGGCCTGTAGCTGCGGTGCAACAGACGTCCGATCGCCACTGGACGATTTCACTCAAACTGTAAAAGCGAAATTCTTTCCCGCAAACTAAAAAACAAAGGGAGGCCGACATCAATATCGACCTCCCTTCGCGACTCATTCAATTACTCTTTAATTGTACTTTCACCAGTCACTGCTATCCCCAACAGTGGAATGTCTCTCAGGCAAAGAAATCATTCGCTGGCATTTTTTGATGGCGACTTTGCTGAAGGTCGGTGCGTTTCCGCTTCTTTCATCGCGTTTTCTCGTTGAATCGCATCGTATACTTCTTGACGGTGCACTGGAATTTCTGTTGGTGCCTGAATTCCTAACCGTACTTTATCACCCCGGATATCGACAATAGTAATGACAATATTGTCACCGATGATGATGCTCTCGTCGCGTTGTCTCGACAATACAAGCATCGTGAATACTCCTTCCGTAGATCTTAGTTCTGGGCCAATGAGGTGATATCTGAAGAGGCGACAAACCTCTTATTGATTTGAATTAAAGTTTGTCACCCGCTGTATATTCATATGGAAATAAAACAAATCAGACCGGCTTCAAGAATTCGATCCCTGACAGTTCCGATTCCTCAGACTGACCAGAGACCGGCTGCGTTTTCAGGCATGATTCTCTCTTACCGGCAATGACCCACATCCCTGCATCATTTAATGAGTTCCTCGTGGGTACTAACTACATCGACGCACTCTCGCAGATTATTCCTGCTAAGATGGGATAAATAACGTCGTTGTCAAAAGATGGGTGCCGCTTTGCCGGTTCTGCGAGGCTTGCCGGTTATGCCGAATTTGCCGGCAACCTGTTCGTGGGGATGTGTGATAATGTATACTGTTGGGCACGCTGCTGTTGCCAACTCGACTGACTGATTTGCGATTCCAGAGGCAGATCGATAATCTGTAGTAAGCGCTCTGATTTAAGACTCCCTGCTGCCAGGCAGTCCACCTTCAGTGCAAAATCAGACACGAAATTCACGTCCGCATCGACTTCAAGTCGGTTCGGCGCTCTGAAACAGTCTATCAGTACAGCTGATTTTTCGAGAAATGCTGGAGTAAAACACGAATGGCCACATTGCTGATCGCCGCGGGAGCTTTTGTAGGTTACATCATTGCCTACCACACTTATGGAAAGTGGCTGTCCCAGAAAATCTTTAACGTCGATGGAGACGCCGAAGTTCCCAGCAAACAGCTGCGGGACGATATCGATTTTGTCCCCACCAAAAAAGAAGTCATCTTCGGTCATCATTTTACCAGTATCGCCGGTACCGGCCCCATCGTCGGTCCTGCGATCGCTGTCTTCTGGGGCTGGCTGCCCGCACTCGTCTGGGTTCTGGTCGGTTCGATCTTCATTGGCGCCGTTCACGATTTCGGTGCCCTGGTCGTCTCGTTGCGGAATCGCGGACAGACCGTGGGTGAAGTCGCCGGTCGACTCATTGCACCTCGCACACGCATCCTGTTTCTGCTGATTCTGCTGCTGGCTTTGACAGTTGTCCTGGCGATTTTTGGACTGGTCATCGCCATCATATTTTCCATTTATCCGGAAACCGTGATCCCCGTCTGGATCACCATGCCCATCGCCATTGTCATCGGCCTGATGGTTTATAAACAGAATGCAAGTCTGCTCGTCCCCTCGCTGGTCGCGTTGGCGATTGTCTATGCCTCGGTTTATCTGGGGGCCTACTACTGGCCCGTGGATCTCTCGGCCATATTTCCTGATCTTAAACTCATGGGACCATTCCCCAATGCCGTCATTCTCTGGACCTTCGTGCTGCTCGCCTATTGTGCGATCGCCTCGGTACTCCCGGTCTGGCTGCTGCTGCAACCCCGAGACTTTATTAACAGTCACCAGCTGGTCCTCGCTCTGGGACTGCTGCTCATCGGAGCCATCGTTGCCGGCGCCACTGGCCAGGCAGATCTGGTCGGCAGTGCCCCCGCCATCGCAGAAAACATTCCTGCGGACGCCCCCCCGATCTGGCCGTTCCTGTTCATCACCATTGCCTGCGGCGCCTGTAGTGGCTTCCACTGTCTCGTCAGCAGTGGTACCAGCAGCAAGCAGGTCGAATCCGAGCTCGACGCCCAGTACGTCGGCTACGGTGCCATGCTCCTCGAAGGAGGCCTGGCGGTCATCGTGATTCTCGCCTGTTGTGCCGGCGTCGGTATGGGAGATTTCTCCCGCATTGGTGAAGGAGCCGCCTACAACTATGAACCCACGATTGATGCAGCCACGGGAACCCAGCTCACCGGTGTTGCTGCCTGGGAGACCCGCTATAACGCCAAAGCCGAAAATGGCTGGGCTGCGTTTGCATTGAAAGACAAAATCGGCGCTTTCATTCTGGGAGGTGCGAACTTTCTGGGAACGATCGGAATACCGATGAAACTGGGCATCAGCATCATCGCCGTCCTCGTCGCCAGTTTTGCTGCTACCACGCTCGATACCGCGACACGTCTGCAGCGTTACGTCATCCAGGAACTGGCGGCTACCATTCATATCAAACCGCTCACCAACAAATATGCCGCCACCGGTCTGGCTGTTTTCCTCGGAGGCATGGTCGCCATGTTGCCGAAAAGTGCCGCCGCTGGTCCCGGGAGTGGCGGGCTGATTCTCTGGCCTCTCTTCGGTGCCACTAACCAGCTGCTGGCCGGACTCGCATTTATGGTCATCGTCTTTTATCTCCGGCGTCGTAATAAACCCATCATCTTTGCCCTGGTTCCCATGATCGTCATGCTCATCATGCCCGCCTGGGCCATGCTCTGGAATATGTTCAACAGCAAATCGGGCTGGGCCTACAGTGCCGATGATTGGCATCTGTTCCTGTTCGGTCTGGTTGTGATTGCACTCCAGATCTGGATGATGGTCGAAGGTCTGCTCGTCTGGTCGAAATCCAAAGGGCATCTCGAACAGCAGCTCCCCGAATTGCCCCGCACGCGACCTGCGGTCGCTGCTGCATCGACAGGCGGTTCGAATTAATTTTGCTTGTGTCAATTCCCAAAGCCCGGCTGCTTGCATAACAGGAGCCGGGCTTTGAATTTGCGCGACTGAAAAAATTGAACTTGACCCCGCCGCGCCAACGGCGATAAGCGCTGTTCTGGGTCGCGCGCGTGCCCAGTTTACAGTGCACCGAAACACGCGACAGTTGTTCCGGATCTTCACCGTAAAACAGCCCATTTTTTCCAGATAAGCAGTTCGCAGAAAAGCACCGGTTCCTGATGTATGCCTGCGGGTCGCCGCACATCGCAGCCCGTCACCACAGAGCCGCCCCGGCGTCGCAGCAGATCGGACCCCTGTCAACCGGTATCGCCACCCGATCCGGTTCATCCCCCCTTGACGCCGCCACGCCCCTGCAGAGAATATCCCTGTGAACAATGAAATCAGACGGGGCCCGAAACCAGCTTGCTCAAAAAATCCATCAGCAAATAAATGAGAGAAACAATCCATTACTCTACCTCATTCCTGATTGTGAAAATTCACATCAAACTTTCGTGAGTTTTCGTACTTTTCGTGGTAGTAAAAAAACAAAAGTGCAATCATCCGTGTGCCATCCATGAGGAAGCTTCTGTCAAGACCGTAGTGAGAA